>Ga0306920_100000303_pt1 | contig 56766 bp, 49 predicted proteins | sample flu12Cox44000170_FD_204666 | JGI IMG/M metagenome (GOLD analysis project Ga0306920, IMG submission 204666) | Lab enrichment of tropical soil microbial communities from Luquillo Experimental Forest, Puerto Rico - flux4day.12C.oxic.44.000.170 (v2)... | ecosystem: Environmental > Terrestrial >... | reverse complement strand
TTTCTTCGCGGTGCTGTTGCCGCTGGCATCGACACCGGACAAGGCCGCAGGGTGACGTGAGCCGCACCCGCTATCAGCACCTGGTTGCTGGAGGGCTGCTCACGGTTGCCGTCCTCGTGAGCTTGACCATGCCGGTCCCAACGCGTGCGGCCCAGACCAAGTCGGCCAAGACCGAGCTCGTGGCCTTTGACACCTCGCCGTTCCCCTATGCGGGCCAACCGCCTGGACAAGACAAGCCCTTCTGGGACGTTGAACAGGATGGCCGGCGTGGGCACAGCTCGCCGCGGGGGGGCGTCTATTGGGAAGACGCCACTTACAGCGACCGCCGCGTGCTGCTGCATATCCCACGCGGTTTCAACCCGTCGCTGCCGGCGGTGATGATTGTGTACCTGCATGGCAACATGGCGAACCTGGAGGGCGTGGTGCATCGGCATCAGCAGGTGCCAAGGCAGGTGTCGGAGTCGGGCCTCAACGCTGTGTTGGTCGCTCCGCAGTTCGCGGTCAACGCGCTCGATTCCAGCGCCGGGCGCTTCTACGAAGCTGGCCACTTCCGCAGTTTTGTCGAGGAGGCCGGCGTCCGGCTGGCCCGACTCAACGGCGATCCGCGGGCCCGCACGGCCATCGAGAGCCTGCCGGTGATCATTGTCGCCTACAGCGGCGGCTACGCGCCGGCGGCATGGGCTGCGCACCAGGGGGGCATCGGCCACCGGTTGCGCGGCATCATCCTGTTCGATGCGCTTTATGCCGAGTTGGACAAGTTTGCGGACTGGATCGAACGGCGCGAGTGGGCCTTCTTCTTCAGTGCCTATTCGCGCTCCGCCCGCGATGAGAATGCCGCGCTGCAGAAGCTGCTCGTCGAGCGTCGGATCAATTTTCTTAGCACGCTGCCCCGGCGACTGGGTCCGGGCCGTGTCGTGTTCTTGGCGACAGGCGAGGAGGTCGTGCACGGTGAATTCGTCAACAAGGCCTGGGTCGACGACCCGCTGCGCGATGTCCTGGCGCGCGTACCCGGCTATCCGCGCACCCCGCCGCCGAAGGCCCGCAAGCGCTGATGCACCCAGGCGCAGTGCCAATCGTGCCGGGCGTGTCGATGCGGCTCGGGCGCGCACACCGCGAGGCCGTGGTTCGACAGGATCGCCACGGGCGCTGCGCCATCGCTTACTCCTGCTTGCCGCGGAGCAGATGGATGATGCCTGAGAAGTCCGTGCGGCCTTCGCCCCAGGCGTTGTGCAAGCCATAAAGCTGGGCTGCGGCCGCCCCGAGCGGCGTGGTGGCTCCGGCGGCCGCAGCGGCTTCCTGTGCGAGCTTCAGGTCCTTCAGCATCAGCGCCGAGGCGAAACCCGCCTTATAGGCGTTGTTGGAGGGCGCGTGCGGCACCGGGCCCGGCACGGGGCAATAGCTGGTGAGCGCCCAGCATTGCCCGGACGAGGTGGAGGCCACGTCGAAGAGCGCCTGGCGCGAGAGGCCGAGCTTGTCCGCCAGCACGAAGGCCTCGCACACGCCGATCATGCTGATGCCGAGCATCATGTTGTTGCAGATCTTGGCGGCCTGACCGGCGCCGGCCTCGCCGCAGTGCACGACGCGCTTGCCCATGGCCTCGAGGATGGGCCTTGCCTTGTCGAAGGCTTCCCTCGCGCCGCCACACATGAAGGTGAGCGTCGCGGCTTCGGCGCCGCCGACGCCGCCCGAGACGGGAGCGTCGAGGGAGAGCAGGTGCTTTTCCGCCGCCAACGCGTGCGCCGCCCGGGCCGAGGCCACGTCGATGGTGGAGCTGTCGATGAGCAACGTGCCGGCAACCGCGGCCGACAGCATGCCACCGCCCCAGACGGCGAGGGTGTCCTTGCCGGCGGGCAGCATGGTGACGACCACCTCGGCGCCCTTTGCCGCATCCGCTGCCGCGGCAACCGCGTTGACCCCGCGCGCTGCTGCCTTTGCGACGTTGGCCGCTAGCAAGTCGAAGCCCTGCACTTCGTGGCCCTCTTTGACGAGGTTGCCGGCCATCGGCAGCCCCATGTTGCCGAGCCCGATGAATCCTATCTTTGCCATAGGTCAATCCTCCCAAGGAACGCGATCGACGCACACCAGCTTGCAACCATTTGTTTACCCTAGCGACCGACACTGCGGCTATCGCCGGGACAGCCGAGCCGCCTGGCTCGCGGGCTTGGGCCTGAAGGATAGGGGCGCTCGTCAACCCCATGGGTATGCTTCGATGAGAGCCGTTGTGATCCTGCTGGCGCTGCTCGCGGCGGCCAAGCTCGGCTACCAGGAATACCTGTTCCGCGGCGGCACGCGCGATGCGCTGATAGGTGCCTATAAGGAGCACGCCGTGCAGGCGTGCCAGATGGACGCGAGGACCCAGACGCTCGGTTTGGGTGCGCAGGCCTGGGTCAACCCCAAGACCATCAGGCTCTTGATCGGCAAGAGCTCGATCGACGTCTATCCCTGGCAGGTCGACGATCCCATGTGGAACGCTCGCTACCGCAATCCCTACCTGCTGCTGACGGTGAGCCAGCGCACAGCGACGGTTGCTTGCGAGTACGACATCGTCAATGCCACCGCTGCCGTGTCGCGGATGTGATGCTGGCGGGGCGTTGGGCCTGGGCGCAAAAGGTGCGTCTCACATGGCGTTGGATGCCGGGCCGGCGTTGCCCTGCCTTGAAGCGGCTATAGAGAACCGGCAATGTGGCAAGCCACGGCTCGAAAGGATGCACTCATGACAGCTACCACCAGCGAAGCCAAGCCGGTCGCGGCGCAGATCGTGGCGGGCGCGGAGCGGCTCATCGTTCACCAGCATTCCGACCTAATCTATTGGTGGGTGGTGTGGGCGTACGGCCTGTTTTGTGCGCTGTGGACGTGGCTGAGCGGCACCTATGTCACGGTCTCCCCGGGCCACAGACAGGTGCTGATCTATCCCCACGCCTGGATGGGCATCTCCTTCGTCTTTCTGGTGCTGTTTGTGCTGGTGTTCACCAATGCGCGGGCGCGGGGTGTCAAATCGCTCGTGCTGTTTTTGAGTCTGACGGTCGTCGGGCTCGTGGTGCAGCTGACCGCGGGCTGGACCGAAATCTTGCAGGTTTTCCCGCTGCTGCTCGTGCACATGAACCTGGCGTTCTACCTGCTGTTCTCGGGCGTGCTGCTCGCTGCCTGGCTGTTCGTCGTGCTCGGCACCGACCACTCCGTTTACTGGGAATTCGGACCGAATTCGATCGCCAAGAAGTACTGGTTCACCGATGCCGCGGAGAGCTACACCTCGCCCCAGGTAGAGACCTCGCGTCAGAGCGACGACATCTTCGTGCACCGCCTCTTGGGCTTATGGTTCTTGGGCTTTGGCACCGGCGACATCGAGGTGCGCTTCAGCACCGCTGGTAGCGGGCAGAAGGTCTACTTCCTCAAGAACGTGTGGCGCGCCGCCCACGTCGAAAAGGAGATCAATCGCCTCGTGGCCTAGCCGTTCCCGCGAAGTAGTCCATGGCCGTGCGCACGCCCGCGGGCTGGTGCGGCACGCCGGCGAGTTTGAGCCCCATCTCGACGCCGGCGAGGGTTGCGATCATGGTCAAATCGTTGGTGTCGCCGAGATGGCCGATGCGGAACACCTTGCCGGCGATCTTGCTCAAACCCGTGCCCAGCGACACGTCGAAGTGCTCGAGCGCCGTCCTGCGGAAGGCGTCGGCGCTATGCCCGGAGGGCATGAGAATGGCGGTGAGCGAGGAGGAATAGTAGCGCGGGTCCTTGCACCAGATTTCGAGACCCCAGGCCTTGACGGCGCGGCGTACGCCCTCCGCATGCCGATCGTGACGCGCGAACACGCGGGCGAGGCCCTCCTCGTGCAGCATGTCGACGGCCTCGGCGAGGCCGTAGAGCAGGTTGGTGGCGGGCGTGTAGGGGAAAAACCCTTCCTTGTTAGCGGACAGCATGTCCTCCCATGAGAAATAGGACTTGGGCAGCCTCGCCGCCTTGGCGGCGACAAGCGCCTTGTCGCTCACGGCATTAAAGCCAAGTCCCGGCGGAAGCATCAGCCCCTTCTGCGAGCCGCCGACGGTGACGTCGACGCCCCATTCATCGTGGCGGTAATCGATGGAGGCGAGCGAGGAGATGGTGTCCACCATGAAGAGCGCCGGGTGCCTGGCTGCGTCGATGGCGCGGCGCACTTCGTCGATGCGAGAGGTGGCTCCGGTTGAGGTCTCGTTGTGGACGACGCACACCGCCTTGATGGCGTGCGCCCTGTCCTCCCTGAGTCGCGCCTCGATGGCGCCCGCATCCGCTCCGCTGCGCCAGTCGGAGGCGATGAACTCAGGCTGCAGGCCGAGCTTGGTGGCCATGTTTTTCCACAGCGTGGCGAAATGGCCGGTCTCGTACATCAGCACGGCATCGCCGGGGGAGAGCGTGTTGAGGAGTGCCGCCTCCCAGGCGCCGGTACCTGAGGAGGGATAGATGAAGACCGGGCTTGAGGTCTTGAAGATGGTCTTGATGCCGGAGAGCACCTTGAGCCCCAGCGCCTTGAACTCGGGGCCGCGGTGGTCGATCACCGGCATGTCCATGGCCCGCAGGATGCGATCGGGCACCGGCGTGGGCCCGGGGATTTGCAGGAAATGCCGTCCGGCACGGCGGGGGGCGTTGGACATGAGCTCTTCCGCTCACTTGACTGAGGCCTACAGGATCATGTCATACCGGGGCTTGTCCCCGGTATCCAGTCATCACTTGCGTCCCGAAGGCCCTCGGTAGAGCGTCGAGGGCAGGCAAGCACTGGGATGAGCGCGCTACTGACGGCTTATGAGCCCCACGCCAACAAACCACGCCCTCGCCCGACGCCTGAACAAGGCGCTCGCGGGCGAAGTGCTCTTCGATCGCTTCAGCCGCGGGCGCTACGCGACGGATGCGTCGCACTACCAAATCGAGCCCGTCGGCGTGGTGGTACCCAGGACAGAGGCGGATGTGCGCACGGCGATGGCGATCGCGCGCGAGGAAGGCGTGCCGCTGCTGCCACGCGGGGGCGGCACCTCGCAGTCCGGTCAGACGGTCGGGCGAGCGTTGGTGATGGACTTTTCCAAGCACTTAAACAAGCTCGTCGCGGTGGATCAGGCGGCGGCCACTTGCGTGGTGGAGCCCGGCATCGTGTTGGATGAGCTCAACCGGCAGCTCAAGGCCACTGGCCTGTGGTTTCCGGTCGATGTCTCCACCGCCAGCCGGGCGACGATCGGCGGCATGGCCGGGAACAACTCCTGCGGCACGCGCTCCATCCGCTATGGCATCATGCGCGACAACGTGCTGGCGATCGACGCGATCCTGGCCGACGGCACCGAGGCACGGTTCGCGGAGGTGGGGCACAACCTCGCTCCGAGCGCCCATGCATGGTCCCTTTTGTCCAGCGATGAGGCGGCTGGCGCCAGCGCGCAGGGAGAGGGCAGGGCGCGTGAGGAGGCGCTGTGCCGGGACCTCCTCGCCCTTGGCCGGCGTGAGGCAGAGCACATTGCGCGCGCCTTTCCGGCGGTATCCCGCCGCGTTGGCGGCTATCTCATCGACGCGCTGGTGCCGTCCGCGAAGCCTGTCAACCTTGCCACGCTGCTGTGCGGTTCGGAGGGGACGCTCGCCGTGTCGCGACGGCTCGAACTGAAACTGTCGCCGATCGCCAGGAACAAGGCGCTGGGCATCTGCCACTTCGCCGCCTTCCGCAAAGCGATGGAGGCGACGCAACACATCGTCGGCCTGGGCCCGGTGGCGGTAGAGGTGGTCGACCGCACGCTGATCGAGCTCGCCCGCAACATCGCTCTCTTCCGCAGGGTGATGGACACCTATGTGCGCGGGGCGCCCCACGCGCTGCTGCTTGTCGAGTTCGCCGAAGACGATGAGGGCGAGAACTTGCGCCGCCTCGATCGGCTCGACCAGCTGATGGGCGATCTGGGGCATCCAAACAGCGTGGTGAAGGTCGCCGATGCGGCGAGCCAGCGGGCCGTATGGGAGGTGCGCGCCTCGGGTCTCAACATCATGATGTCGATGAAGGCGGAGCGCAAGCCCGTGTCCTTCATCGAAGACTGCGCAGTGCCGCTGGAGCACCTGGCCGACTACACCGAGCGCCTCACCGCCATCTTCGAGAAACACGGCACCAGGGGCACCTGGTACGCGCACGCATCCGTCGGCTGTCTGCACGTGCGCCCCGTGCTCAACCTCAAGCTCGAGAAAGATGCCAAGACCATGCGCGCCATCGCCGAAGAGGCCTTCGCCATGGTCAAGGGCTACAAGGGCTCGCACTCGGGTGAGCACGGTGATGGCCTGGTGCGCTCGGAGTTCCACGCGAGGATGTACGGCGCCAAGACCGTCCGCCTGTTCGAGGAGGTCAAGGATCGGTTTGATCCTCGAGGCCTGATGAACCCCGGCAAAATCGTGCGCGCTCCGCGCATGGACGACCGCTTGCTGTTTCGCTTCAAGCCGGACTACAGCGTCCCGGACATGAAGACCGCGCTCGATTGGTCCGCCTACCCGGGCGCCGGTGGTGGGTTCCAGGGCGCGGTGGAGATGTGCAACAACAACGGCGAATGCCGCAAGCTGGCGGGCGCCGTCATGTGCCCCTCGTTTCGCGTCACCGGCAACGAACGCGACGTGACGCGGGGACGCGCCAACAGCTTGCGCCTTGCCATCTCCGGACAGCTGGGCCCCGATGCACTGACTTCGGCGGAGATGCTCGAGACCTTGCAATTGTGCGTGTCCTGCAAGGGCTGCCGGCGCGAGTGTCCCACCGGCGTCGATATGGCCAAGATGAAGATCGAGGTGCTGGCGGCTGCCAATCGGCGCCGCGGTCTGTCGCTGCGCGACCGCCTGGTGGCGTACCTGCCGCGCTATGCGCCCTATGCCGCGCGCCTGGCAGCGCTCATGAACGCCCGCAACACCCTCCCCGGTATCGCCCGCCTGACGCAGCATCCCACCGGCATGTCTGCCAGGCGCCAGCTGCCAACTTGGCGTCGCGATGTGTTTGCCGGGGATCCCGCCTCCGGTTTGCGGAACGAGGAAGCGTGCGACGTTGCCCTGTTTGCCGATACATTCAACACGTACTTCGAGCCGGAGAACCTGCGCGCGGCCGTCGAGGTGCTCGGCCGTCTGGGCTACCGCGTCGCGTTGCTCCGCCCCGAAGAGGCCAATGGTTCGGCCGGCCGATGGTCTTCACTGAACCCTCGCCCGCTCTGCTGCGGGCGCACGTTCCTGTCGGTGGGCCTGGTCGATGAGGCGCGCGCCGAGGCGCGGCGGCTGCTCGCGGCAGCGGCGCCGTTTGTTGCCCGCGGTGTCCCCGTGATTGGACTGGAGCCCTCGTGCCTGCTGACGCTGCGCGACGAATTCCTGGTCATGCTGCCTGGCGCCGAGACGGAGAAGCTCGCCGGCCACGCCTTTCTGCTCGAAGAGTTCCTGGCGGGCGAGGCGGCGGCTGGGCGTGTCACCGCCCCAATCGCCAGGCACCGGGGCAAGGTGTTGCTGCACGGACACTGCCACCAAAAAGCGTTTGACGCCTTGAATTCGGTTGGAGCGGTGCTGGCGCTGATTGAGGGGCTCGAGGTCGAGAGCGTGGAGGGGAGCTGTTGCGGCATGGCCGGCGCCTTCGGCTATGGTGCCGACACCTTCGAGATTTCCATGGCCATGGGCGAGCTCAGCGTGCTGCCGGCCGTGCGCGGCGCCGCGGCCGACACGCTCATCGCCGCCGACGGCTTCTCCTGCCGGCACCAGATCCGAGATGGGACCGGTCGCCAGCCGCGACATGTTGCCCGCATTCTCCTTGAGGCCATCTCGCGGCCGGCCCTATCCGCGCCCGGAATTGATTGCTAGCTATGCGCGTGAGCAGGACGGGTGCCTCGCTTCCAGCGCGGGTGGACGCACCGGCGGGGGAGAGACTAGGCTCTCAGGTATGCCGGTGCCTTCACGTTGCCGTTCGGCCAGCTTTCCGGTATCGGCTCCGGCCTGCTGCCCAAGGTCGTATCCGTGCTGGTCGGAGCCTTCGGGGTTGTCCTGCTCTTGCAGGGCCTCGTGGTCTTCGGCGATCGGCTAGAGCGACGGTCCATTCGCGGACCCGTCTACGTGCTGGCCTCCGTTCTCGTGTTCGCCGTTACGGTGCGCTCGCTGGGCCTCGCCGTTGCAGGTCCGCTGTGCTTCATCGCGGCGGCGCTCGCCGACCGCGATACGCGCCCCGTCGAGGCTGTGCTCTCGGCGGTTGTGGCGACGCTGGTTTGTGGCTTCCTGTTCAAGGAACTGCTCAGTCTGCCGATCCCCTTCGGTGCCCTCGGCATTCTCGGGCCCCTGCACGGGCCTTACGAGGCGCTGAAGGCAGCCGCCAAAGCGCTCGTGCCGGGGTCGCACTGATCGGAGGTTTGCGCATCGCCGATGGCCGACCTCTTCAACAACCTGGCGCTGGGGCTGGCGGTCGCGCTGTCGCTAAAGAACGTGTTGCTCTGCTTTCTGGGCTGCCTCGTCGGCACCCTGATCGGCGTGCTGCCGGGCGTGGGGCCGATCGCCACCATCACCATGTTGCTGCCGATCACGTTCGGCATCGATCCGACCGGCGCGCTCATCATGCTGGCCGGCATCTACTACGGCCCAATATGGCGGCTCGACCACGTCGATCCTTGTCAACATCCCCGGCGAAGCGACCTCGGTTGTGACCTGCCTCGATGGCCACCAGATGGCCAAGCAGGGTCGCGCGGGCGTCGCCCTCGGCATCGCCGCCATCGGTTCTTTCATCGCCGGGTGCGTCGCAACGCTCGTGATCGCGGCGCTCGCCTCCCCGCTGACGCGCATGGCGCTGCTGTTTGGTCCGGCCGACTATTTCGCACTGATGGTGCTGGGCCTGATGTTTGCCGTGGTGCTGGCGCGCGGCTCGGTGTTGAAGGCGATCGCCGTGATCTTGGTGGACGGCATCGATGTGGCGGTCATCGCCATGGGCATGTTCGGCTTCGCCGAGATTCTGCGCAACCTCGAGACATCGCAAACGCGCGATGTCGTGCACGCCGCCATCGGCAATCTCCTGCCCAACCGGGATGACATGGCGCAGTCGGCCATGCCGATAGCGCGCGGCACATTCCTGGGCGGGTTGCTCGGCCTGTTGCCGGGCAATGGCGCCGTGCTCGGCCCCTTTGCCTCCTACACGCTGGAGAAGAAGCTCGCGAGAGATCCTTCGCGCTTTGGACGTGGGGCCATCGAGGGCGTTGCGGGGCCGGAATCCGCCAACAATGCAGGCGCGCAGACGGCGTTCATTCCACTCCTCACGCTCGGCATACCGCCCAATGCGGTCATGGCGCTGATGGTGGGCGCCATGACCATCCATGGCATCATTCCGGGTCCGCAGATCATGACCAAGCAGCCCAATCTGTTCTGGGGCATGATCGCGTCGATGTGGATTGGAAATCTGATGCTGCTCGTCATCAACCTGCCGCTGATTGGCGTGTGGGTGCGTTTCCTCAAGGTGCCCTACCGGCTGATGTTTCCCTCCATCATCGTACTGTGCTGCATCGGCATCTACTCGGTGAACAACTCACCCTTCGACGTCATCATGACGGCCGGCTTCGGCCTCTTCGGCTACGCCCTCGCCAAGTTCGGCTTCGAGCCGGCACCGCTGCTGCTGGGGTTCGTGCTCGGCAAGTTGATGGAAGAGAAGCTGCGCCAATCGCTGGTGATCTCGCGCGGCAGCTTCATGACCTTCATCGACCACCCGCTGAGCGGCGGCCTGCTGGCACTGTCCCTGGTCCTGGTGGTGATCGCCATCGTTCCTTCGATCCGCAAGAGCCGCGAAGAGGTCTTCCAGGGGGCCGATTGACGGCGGCGCGTGAGCGCCAACGGCAAATCAATTGATGAGATTGGAATAATCCGGTGGGCGCGAAGCGGCTGCGATGGTCATGGAGCGAAAGGGGGTGGATCATCATCGTTGGGTCAGGTCCGCCGGCAACGGGAGGAGCCCGACAGACAATGCAAAGTGGCACCCGAGCGTATCCCGTCGGCCTTGCAGCTCATCGCCATGTTGCTGACCTTGTAGCCTGGCGCTGAGCCAACCTTCATAACCTGCCCCTGAGCGCCGAATACCTCCAAGGCGCCTTTACGACCATGAGGAGATCGCCCAACCTGCTGGCGAAAATCCTGCCCGGCATGCTTCCCTAACCCCCGACAGCATGCGGTGCATGTGGCCTGGGCGCCCCTCTCAAGCGCGGACGACCAGCTGCTTGTGGGTCCTGCGGGAGGTCGTCATAAGAAGACGGGCGCCTCGACCTGGTGCGCGAGGCGCCCGAACGATCGCGCGGCCCCAGGGGAGTAGGGCAGGCGCGTCGTGCTACCATCGGCAACGGGGGAAACCGATGGTGCATTAACGTTATCAGCGCCATGGCGGGGGGTGTGTTCCCTGCGGAACAATAGACGGAGTTGTGACCCGCCCGTGGCGCGTGGGTCGCCTAGCCTCAGAAGCGACGCGATGGCGGGTTCAGCTAAGGCAGCTAGGCGCGCGTGCTCCGAAGGCGCCTGCCGCAGCGTGTGCTGTGAAGGCTTAGCCGGTGATAAATTGGGATTCGACCCGATGGAGCCCATCCAGAGCTTTGGGCAGAGTGTAGGCTGGAAGCGCTTTCGACCACGCGGAATCGCGCTGGCGGATTTTCTGATCAGAGCCCTGAGCACTAAAGGCGCATTCAAGACCTACGGCGCGGTCGAGGTCGGTGCATCGCATTCGGATGTAAGTCGGCTGAAGGGGTTGGGTTAACGGTTGACAGCTCGTTGGAGGTTCCCATGCGTACCTTTGCAGGCGCAGCAGTGACAGTTGCGATCCTGGCAGCGCCGATCCCCATAGCGGCCCAACAGGCAAGCGATCCCGATCTTGCGCGCTTCAGGACCGCTTACACCTCTGGTGAGGGTCTGGCTTATGTCGTCATCAACGATGCCAAGGGAGAGCACATCTACCGCTATGGCGATGCATCGCGTCTCACCGCGAAGAAGAACCCGCGCGGCTACATGCTCTTCACCTGCGCCGCCCCGCACGTATTCCTACCTGAGAAACCAGAGGACAAGGCGGCATTGGTGAAAGCCGAGGTCGTAAAGCCAGGCGACCCGCGATTTGGCGAACTTGACGCCAAGTACGTGAACGACTGCCACAATCCATTCGTGAAATCGGCATTGCCGAAGGGCACCTCATGAGTGTGCGGTGTGATCACGTTGCTGATCCGCTGGGGCGCTGACGCCTCGAGCGAAATGGTGCGCCGCTCAGCTCGAAGCACGCAACGCGGCGGCATCGGCGCAACCATTGCCAGGATGGGGTAGACTGAAGGCACCGCATTGGAAGCAGTGGCCTCCCTTACACCGCACGCTTGGCATTCTATCGGCCCGATCACTCCGGCACCGTGGCGAATACAACACCTTAGAAGAGCAGTGCCTGCCAGGGTTGTCCGACCAGGCTCATGAGCCCCATTCCAAGCGCGCTGATGAGCACACCGACGGCCAACACGAGGCGTAGGCTCATGCGGTCGGCCAGATGGCCGGCAACGTACCTGGCAAATGCCGAGACGATCAGGTAGGCCCCCACGGCCAATCCGAGCTCGCCCCTCTGCCAGCCGAACTCGCTCACCATGGGTTTGAAGGTGAGACCAATTGCATAGCGGGCGCCGCCGCCAACGAAGGGGATCAGAAAGCGCGCGGCGAAGATGATTCTGGGATGCATTCCGATGCGAGACTAGGGCATTGGCGGGTTAAAGTCAGAGCCGCAGGTCAGCCAGCAAAGAACGCCCGCCGGTGCGTGCAGGTGAGGCGAGTGAGCTTTGCGAGGGAAGACCCGACGGAGGTGGTTGCGCCGCGATCGTGGTTTCAGACGATGCCTTCCTCGCGCAGCGCTGCGATCTCCACGGCGCCTACGCCGAGCCACGAACCGAGCACGTCATCGACGTGCTGGCCGAGCAGCGGCGATGGCTCGACCTTGGGTGGCGCTCCGTCGAAACGCACGGGCCAGGATGGCATCTTGACGTTGCCGGTCGTCGGGTGGTCGATCGTCTGCATGATACCGCGCTCTGCAAAGGAAGGGTCGTTCATGAGTTCCAGCGTGTCAAATACAGCGCCTGCCGGCACGCCGGCCTCACCGAACCGTTTCATCGCCTCTTGCTTGCTGCGCTGTCGAGTCCAGGCGGCGATGATCTCGTCGACCTCTGCCGAGCGCTGGCTGCGCGCCGGCTGGGTGTCGTAGCGCTCATCACCGCTCAGGTCCTCGCGGCCCACGACCTTGAGCAGGCGCTGCCAGTGTTCGGGGTTGGCGCGACTGCAGAAGACATACACGTAGTCGTTCGGCCCGCCGGGCTTGCACGGGTAAAGCGCATTGGGCGTGAGGCCGCCAGGAGTTGACCGGCTGGTGCCGTCGCGCAGTACAGCCTTGCCCGTCGATTGCGTGCGGGAGAACGGGACACGCATGTAATGGAGCATCGCATCCTGCATCGCCACTTCAAGGCGGCAGCCCCTGCCGGTCCTAGAGCGCTTGACGAGGGCGCCCAGAATGCTGACGGCCATGAGCATACCGGTGCCGGTATCACCGAAGGAGGGTCCCGGCTTGACCGGTGCCCGGTCGCCTTCGCCGGTGACGCTGATGGTGCCGCCCGCCGCCTGCGCGATCATGTCGAAGGCGAGGTTCTTCTCGTAGGGGCTGCCGGCGCCAAAGCCCTTGACCTGGCAATAGACAATGCCAGGGTTGATGGTCTTGACCTCGTCGTAGCCGAGCCCGAGGCGCTCGATCGTGCCGGGTGCCATGTTTTCGATCGTGACATCGGCCTTTTTCAGCATCGCACGGACGATTTCGAGCCCCCGCGCCGACTTGAGGTTGAGGGTCACGGACTTCTTGTTGGCATTGAACTGATGGAAGTACCATGGGTCATTGTCCGGCTTGCCGGGCTGTCGGCGGCGGCCCGGGTCTCCCGTGCGCAAATTCTCGATCTTCACCACCTCGGCGCCCAGCCAGGCGAGCGCTTCGGTGCACGAGGGGCCCGCCTCGAATTGGGTGAAGTCCACGACGCGAATGCCCTGCAGACAATCGAGTTCGACGGCAATGCCCATCGCTGGTCTCTCCCGCTGTGCAAAAACCCGTTGATCATGCTTATCATTCCGACGGCGACGACACCACCCGGATTGACGCAGCAACAGGCGAGCTGCCTGGCCCAAGGCGAGGCGCGTTCGTCGCAGAGACTAAGCATGAGGATCGAGATCCATGCCCAAGATGACGGATTCGCGCCGGAAGAAGATCCAAGCAAGACAGCGTCGGGCGCGCGCGGCTCTGCGACGCGAGAAGAAGGCGGCGAGGCGCGCACAAAGGAGGGCCAAAACCCAAGGCGGTGCATTGGCCTCGAGCCAGCCCCCGATCTGACCGATGCCCGCCAGGCGAACGACCGTCACCGATGGCGCAACTTGCGCAGGCATCGTATCCCACACCGCGGCCTCGATGAGAGCGCCTGCTTGAGCGGCGCCAACTTCGAGATCGACCAGCCACCAAGTAGAACGCCGCCGCGATCGCCAATTGGTCGCCTACTCGCGTGGCATGATCGTGGTTGGTCGGCTCCTGCAAAGAAGCTGACGGACGACACCGCCAATGGCATCATGCTGGCTGACATGCAGAGGTGGGCAGGGGACCGCGGCGGGCACATGTTTTGGGCCGCGTTGGTAAGCCAGCCACTCAGGAGAGCTAGATGGATCTGCGTGAGAGGTGGGAAGCTCACGCCGAGCAATGGATCGCATGGGCGCGTGCGCCAGGCCACGACAGCTACTGGCGCTACCATCGCGATCAGTTCCTCCGCCTGCTGCCTCCTCCTGGGCGGCTCACGGTCGACATCGGATGCGGCGAAGGTCGCCTCACGCGGCATCTGAAGGCGCTTGGCTATGCAATCGTCGGCATTGACAGCTCGCCATCTCTCATTGCTGCGTGCGCTTGATCCATCCATGGACATGCGCGTGGCCGACGCCGCGGCCCTTCCTCTCGAGGATGCCAGTGCGGACCTCGCCATCGCCTTCATGTCGCTGCACGACATCGATGCCATGCCCGTCGCCGTCCATGAAATCGCCCGGGTCCTGGAGCGGGGTGGACGGCTGTGCCTGGCGATCGTCCACCCCATTAATTCGGCGGGGCGCTTCGAGACCGAGCAGGGCGATGCGCCATTCGTGATCAAGGGCGACTATCTTCGCCCGTTCAGCTACTCGGACAAAATCGATCGCGACGGCCTGTCAATGACTTTCCATAGCCAGCACCGACCCCTGGAGGCGTATTTTCTGGCGTTGGAAGAAGCCGGCTTCCTGGTCGAAACCCTGCGCGAGCCAGGTGTTCCCTCCCATGCCGCAGACCTTGAACGCCGGCATCGCTGGCAGCGGCTGCCGCTCTTCTTGCACATCCGCGCGCGCATCGTGAGCCGTGGGTCGCCTATGGATTGGAAGCTTGACCGTGGCGCGAACGGCGACTATATCGCGCGCGCAATGGCGCAATTGGCGATCCCGGCCCCCGCGGATCGCGCTCACGCTACGTCGGTTTAAACTTATTAAGTTGAACTATCGGGTAGAACTCACCAGGTAGAATTTATCAGGTTGAACTTACCAGGGTGAACTTAGGTTGGTCGGTCGTCCCCGCGCGTTGACGCGCGTGCGTGCCGATCCTCGCAACTGCCGCACTATCGCTCGTGGTGTCGCGCTCGGGATGAGCGGATGGTTCTAATCCGGCAAGGGGTACCAGCAAAGGCAATCCCAGCATAGAAGCGCAACACCCTTGAGGGGGCCGGTGCCGAAACCAAATGCGCAAGGACCTGCCGGCATGATCACTGGCAAGACACTGATCGCCTGGGGCTACAAGCCCGGAGCGTGGTTCGCGGAGGCCGTTGCGGCTGCTGAAACGGCGCGCCTTGCTGGGGCGGACGAGGGCGCCATTCGCGCCATCGTCGAGCGGCTTGCGCCTCCGGCTGCGCCGTCGACCCTAAGCCTGCGCGCGGCTGGCGAGCTGTCCTATCGCCTCAACGTGCGCGCCGAAGGTCACCATGAGGCCGAGAACATCGCCTCCGTTGAGCACCACATGCGGGAGCTGATGCGCGTGCCCACCATTGTCGCGGGCTCCGTCATGCCCGACGCCTGCCCCGCGGGTTCGGCGCCGGGCACGGTTCCCGTCGGCGGCGTCGCTGCCGCCAAAGATGCCATTCATCCCGGCATGCACTCGGCCGACATCTGCTGCTCGATGGCCGTCACCATCTTTGGCGACGTGGCGCCGACGGCATTGCTCGATGCCGGCATGCAGCACAGCCATTTCGGCGGCGGCGGTCGGCCACGAGGAAGCCAGCTGCGCCCGCCTCAGGGCGTGCTGGACGGTTTTGAGGCAAATCCGTACCTGAGGCCTCTGGTGTCTGCCGCGATCGAGCACTTCGCCACTCAGGGTGACGGCAATCACTTCTTCTACGTCGGGCGCGTGACTTCGACGGGCCAGGTTGCGCTCGTGACGCATCACGGCTCCCGCAAACCCGGGGCCTTGCTCTACAAGGCCGGCATGGAGACGGCGGAGCGATTCCGGCGTGTCCTCTCGCCCGAGACGGCGAGGCACAACGCCTGGATTCCGGCCGAGACCCACGAGGGGGCAGCCTATTGGCGGGCGCTGCAGGTGATCCGCGCCTGGACCAAGGCCAACCACTACGCGATCCACGATCTGATGGCGCAAGCGCTTGGCGTTGTGCGCAAGGACCGCTTCTGGAACGAGCACAACTTCGTCTTCCGCAAGAGCGACGGCCTTTACTATCACGCCAAGGGGGCAACGCCGGCCTGGCCTGGTTTTGCTGAGGACAGCAGCGGGCTGACCCTCATCCCGCTCAACATGGCGGAACCGATCCTCATCACGCGTGGCCTTAATGCCGAGAACGCCCTTGGCTTTGCTCCGCATGGTGCCGGGCGAAATTTCAGTCGCACGGCCTACCTGCGCGCGCACGCGGACAAGACCGAGGAGCAGATCGTCGCCGAGCAGACGGCCGGCATCGACGTCCGCTTCTTCTGCGGCATTCCGGATGTTTCCGAGCTGCCCGGCGCCTACAAAAACGCCGCGGCCGTGCGGGCGCAGATTGCCGTGTTCGGCCTAGCGGAGGTCGTCGACACGATCGAGCCGGTCGGCTGCATCATGGCCGGCGATTGGCAGCGCAATGCCCCCTGGAGAAGAAAGAAGAAGGCTCGAACGCAATAATCCCTGCCTCAAGCGTTGCACACTCGGCCGTGGGCGGCTCGGCCCAATCTTCTAGCTCGGTCTTCTGGCCGCCCTCTTGTCGGGCGGCCACGTCGTGGCCATGGCTCGCCATCTGGCGCGACGGCCGAGCGGGATCGGTGACGCTGGCCTTGGTCTGTTGGTCATGCTCCTAGCGCGGCGTGGCAACCGCTTGGTGGATCCCTAGCCTGAGCCCTATATTGCCCTCGGCCTGACATCGGGGGGTGGCCGTCGTTTGCGATGATGTTGCTGGGGTGATCAGATATGCTGGGCTTTGGCGGGGCTGACATTGCCGTCTCTCGGGGAGCGCGAATTGAGCGACACCAATCTGGCTGATCTCACCACCACCGAGGCGGCGGCGCGTATTGCCCGTGGCGAGACGAGCTCGGAGAATCTCGTCAGCGCATGTCTGGAGCGCATCGCTGCGCTCGAACCTCAGGTAGAAGCCTGGGCATTCCACGATCCCGAGCACGCACGGGCGCAGGCGCGCGCTGCCGATGCGCTCATGAGAGAGGGCAAGGGGTTCGGCCCCCTGCACGGCGTGCCCGTCGGCGTCAAAGACATCATCGATACGGTTGATCTGCCGACCGAAAACGGCTGCCGCGCCCACTCCGGGCGCCAGCCCACCGTCGAGGCCGCCTGCGTCACGGCGCTGCGCCGCGCCGGGGCGGTGATTATGGGCAAGACGGTGACGACCGAACTTGCCACCTTCACGCCGGGCAAGACGCACAATCCACACAACCTGGAGCATACGCCCGGTGGATCGTCCTCCGGCTCGGCCGCTGCCGTCGCCGCGGGCATGGTGCCGGCTGCGCTCGGCACCCAGACCGTGGGCTCGGTCATCCGGCCGGGCGCGTTCTGCGGCGTTTATGGGCTGAAGCCGACCTACGGGGTCATTCCCCGCGTAGGCGTGCTCACGCAGGCCCCCTCGCTCGACACGGTGGGCGTGTATGGCCGCTCGGTGGAGGATCTGGCGCTGCTTGCCGACGTCCTGCAGGGCCACGAGCGGGGCGATCCAGCGAGCCTGATGTCGAGCCGCCCGCGACTGTTGGCCACCGCCACCGAAGATTGGCCCCTCGACCCCCTGTTCGCGTTCGTGAAGACGCATGCCTGGAGCGAGGCAGACGCCGCAACGCACGAGGCATTTGGCGAGCTCGTCGAGGCGTTGGGTGGGCAAGCGACCGAAATCGGGCTTGAGCACACGACCGAGGGCGGCTACGCCGCCGCCAGGGTCGTGCAGAGGGTGGAAATGGCGGTCGAGTTTGGCCCGCTGCTTGATCGATCGCCTGACCTATTGAGCGACAATCTGCGCCAACAGCTGGAAGATGGCAGGCGTGTGACTGGAGTTGAATATATCGTCGCGCTCAACGCGCGGGCGAGGTTTTATGCCTCGGTTGAAGAGGTCCTGCGCAACTACGGTGCGATCATCACGCCCGCCGCGCTCGGGCCCGCGCCCAAGGGGCTTGGCACTACCGGCAACCCCGTTTTCTGTGGCTTTTGGACCTATCTCGGCGTGCCGGCGGTGACGTTGCCCCTGCTGGAAGCGAACGGGCTGCCCATGGGTGTCCAGCTCATTGGCGCGCGGCGCGACGATGGCCGCCTGCTGCGGACCGCTCGCTGGCTGGTTCGGCGCCTGTCCGCCCACACGCTCGAGGCGTCAATGCCTCACCGACCCGCCGCGTAGCCCTGCATGCCGCGCGCGTTGGCGGCAGCCCGGCGACGAACACCGTCCTGAGTGGCGGCGGAAAGGCGGCCCTCGGACCAGTCGGGGCCCACCTCGACCGTGTGGCCGCGCCGCTCCAGTTCCTTGATGGTGGCTGCGGGCAAGCGGCCCTCCACCACCAGTACACCTGGACGGGCGGTACGCGGCCAGAACGAGAGCGGGAAGTGCTCGATGTGCCAGGCCGGGGCGTCGATCGCCTCCTGCAGGTTGGTCTTGGGCCTGCTGGTCTTCTGGCTGGCATGGCGCAGGAACATCTGGCAGTTCCATTGGTCCTGCTGGTCACCCCCGGGCGTACCCCAGACCATGTAAGGTTTGCCGTCGCGCAGCGCCATGCCGACCGACAGGGTCGAGCGTGGGCGCTTGCCCGGCGCCAGCGAGCCGGGCAGCCCCTCCTCGAGCCAGAACATCTGTCCACGCGAGCCCAGCGGCCAGCCGAGCTGCGGGATCACCGGGGAGGACTGCAGCCAGCCGCCGGACGGCGTGGCGGTGAACATGTTGCTGGCCTTGTCGATGACGTCGATGTGCACGGTGTCGCCGATCACCTCGCCGCGGCTCGAGACCTCTTGTTCGCCTGCGCCATGGCCCCGCTGCAGCTTTGCAAACGTGGGCTCGCCCGCGCCGGCGGCAACCTCCCGCGCACCCTTGACGATCACGCGGCCGGCGTAGCCGTCGATCTTGCCTGGCCGTTGCTCCATGGAGGCGTGCGCGCCCACCAGCCCGCGCCGCTTGGCGTTGTAAGCCTCCGACAGCAGCGTCCCCATCGGCACCTCGGCGAACAGCGGATCGCCGTAGAACGCCTCACGATCGGCATAGGCAAGCTTGGCGCACTCCGCCCACGTGTGCACGAAATCGGGGTCGGAGGGGGAGAGCCCGTCGAGGTCGAAGCCTTTTAGCAATGCCAGCATTTGCAGCAGCACCGGCCCCTGCGTCCAGGCGTTCGGCTTGAGCACGCGATAGTTGCCGTAGTCGAGGTGGATAGGGTCCTCGATGGTCGGCAGCCACTTGGCCATGTCTTGCGCCGAAAGCACGCCCCTGTGCGGACGGCCGCTCACATCCATCACCGCGTTATGCCGGCAGAAGGCATCGATTGCCTCGGCGACGAAGCCTTGGCTCCAGGCTCGCCGCGCCCGTTCGATCTCCACTTCGCGTCCGCCGCCGCCGCTTTCGGCCTCCTTCAGAATGCGCTCGTAGGTCTCGGCGTGCTGCACATTGGTGAAGAGCGAATAGGGCGCGGGCACGTCGCCGCCTGGCAGGTAGACGGCAGCCGAGGTCGGCCAGTGCTCGCGGAAGAGTTTTGCCACCGTGGCGATGGTGGCGCAGCCGCGCTCGACCAGCGGATAGCCGTTGCGGGCGTAGCCTATGGCCGGCTCCAACACGTCGCGCAGTCGCAGCGTGCCCCAGTCGCGCAAAATCATCATGAAGGTCTCGAAAGTGCCGGGCACACAGGCGGGCAGCAGTCCGGTGCCGGGGACGATGTCGAGCCCCAAGTGGTCGCGGTAATGGGCGATGGTTGCCCCTGCCGGCGCCGGCCCTTGGCCGCACACCACGATGGGTTTTGCCGCTTTGGCATCGTAGAGCATCGCCGGCACGTCGCCGCCGGGCCCGCACAGGTGCGGCTCCACCACCTGCAACGCAAAGGCCGTGGCGACGCCCGCATCGAAGGCATTGCCGCCCCTCTCGAGCACGCCCATACCCACGGCGGTACCGATCCAGTGCGTTGAGGCGACGACGCCGAAGGTTCCGTCGATCTCAGGCCGGGTGGTGAAGGGGCCCGCATTGATGTTGGCCATAATGGCTCCGCTCGGATTCACAGCAGCATTGGACGTGCCGCGGTTAGCCTAGGGGTCGCCGGCGTCCAGTTCAACGCTTGGGGCAACGGTCGCCGGGCGCTGGACCAACTGGCTGCCGCGCCGCGGATGCATGGCTGGCAGCTTGTGGCTGCCCGAGGCGTGTGCATGGGCGCAGGCGCCGGCTGTCATGATTCGTTAAGGCTGCCTTGCTGGACTCCTGCTCCCGCCAGCCGCCGGCGTTGCGAAGGGCGGATTACGCTATGGGTCGGGCGCTGAGGAGGATTTCGGCGCCGTCCTTGGCGATGTCCAAGCGCATGCGCGTCGAGGCGGCGAGCCGCCAGGTGTAGTAGGCCTGGATCGACAGCGCGTCGAGCTGTGGTGGCTGGCCGCCGGCGACATAGTCGGTGAGGTACTGGGGCGGCCGTGCCGCGGAGCCACGGCAGCGCAAGCGGAAGTTCGGTCTCTCGAGGCTGTCGGCGATCGTCACCTCGATTTCGCCACCGCGTGGCAGGCAGGTGATGGCAGAGGCGATCAGGTTCAGCAATAGCTTCACCTTGTCCTTGGCCATGTGTCCGGCGATGCCACGCCAGAGGAGCTTGTGCTTGCCGTGGCCTACCAGGCCACGGCTGATCTGCTCGGCAGTGCCAAGTTCGATCTGGGCGCCCGCCGAACCGGCCGCGCCGAAGGCGAAGCGGGCAAACTGCAGCCGCGCGGAGGCTTGCTGGGTGACGTTGCGGATGACGTCCAGCGCGTAGGTCTTGGCCTGCGCGTCGTCGTCCTCGTCAAGGATTTCCAAGCCGTTATAGATTGCGCCCACAGGGCCGATTACGTCATGGCAGATCTTGCTCGAAATCAGGGCGGCAAGCTCGAGATCGGTCGGCTGGGCGCGCTCGGTCATCGAAAAGACCTCTGTTCTTGTTGGCTTTGAGGCGCGGCCGGCCACGCACGAATGAAGCGCATGCCACGCTGGCCAACAGAACCGCTTGCGCAAAGGCTTTGCCTTGATACACGCTTCGCGTCGGGGCTCCAAGGGCCACGCTCCGCGGTGTGGCGAGCGGGCTGCGGATAGTATTGCTTTTGAGTCACTATCAGGCCGGTGGCCGTCCAGGCGACTGCCTTGGTGGGGTGGCGAATGAGGGAAGCGGGACCCATGCAGGCAAGCGAAGTTCGCCGCCTCGGCGAAGGCCTCCTCGAGGTTGCATTGGCCGCCGCCCGCGCCTTGATGGCCCACTTCGGGACTGGGATGGAGGTTGAGCGCAAGGCCGACCACAGCCCCGTAACGGCTGCCGACCGCCAGGCGGAGGAGATCATACTCGCGGGCTTGAGGCGGGTGGCGCCCGGGGTTCCGGTCATCGCCGAGGAGGAGGTGGCAGCCGGCCGCATCCCGGATATCAGCGGCGGATTCTTCTTGGTCGATCCGCTCGATGGCACCAACGGCTTCATCAAGGGCAGGCCAGAGTTTACGATCAACATCGGCCTTATCGAGGGAGGCCGGCCGGTGTTCGGCCTCCTCTACGCCCCGGCGCTCGCCGACTTCTACGTGACGCTTGCCAGCGACGCGGCCGTCAACGCGCGCATCGACCCGACAGCACGCGTGCGCAGCCTGGCTGACTGCGGCCTGCGGCCATTGCATGGTCGAGCGCCCGATCCGCATGCCCTGGTGGCGCTGACGAGCCAATCGCATCTCAACCGTGCGACCGAGCGCTTCCTGGCGCGCTACCACGTGATCGAGCGCCGCGCCCTCGCCTCCTCGCTAAAGTTTGCTCTCATCGCCAAGGGCGAAGCGGACTTCTATCCCCGCATCGGCCCGACCAGCGAATGGGACACGGCCGCTGGACATGCGGTGCTCGCTGCGGCCGGTGGAACCGTGACAAACCTCGAAGGGGCACCGCTGCGCTACGGCAATGCCGCGCACGGCTTCGAGAGCCCCGATTTCGTGGCCTGGGGGCGCCGACCGTTGCCGAAAGCGCGGGAGGCCTGAGGCAGGCAACGATCTCCGCCGTCTGCCGCGGAGCGCTGGCGGCGTCAGGCCCCCCTCCGAAGAGCATGATGGCCCCAATCCTGGACGATTTTGGCCCAAATCCTGGCTCGCCGGCCGCGGGCTTCGGCGGTTTGGCAGCAGCACCGTCGCGGCCTCGCTCTGCATAGCACACACCGGAGGCACGTCAGGTCCGGCGCGCAGTTCGCCGTCAAGAGATGCACGCGCCACGGCGCGGGCGCGCGTTGCCTCCCCCTCGGCAACGCAGGGGCCCGGTGGTTGACGACAGCGGCACCCGTCTCGCTGTTGCCCAGTGGCTCGGCGACGGGTGCACGGCTGCTGCGGCGTGCGGTCGAGCAGAGCCCTACTTGATCTCGACGTCTTCCCAGAAACCGATCCAATGGGCGATCTGGGCCATCGAGGGTCGCGGGGCCTCATAGGACCACGCGGCACGCTCGCTGCGCGCGCCATCCCGACCCACATGATAGAATTGCACGCCATGGGGGCAGGCCAGATCATTTGGCGATCTGGGGGCCGCGCTCAGCAGGTCCATGCGAACGGCGCCGCGTGGAAAATATGTGTAGCCGCCGACCTCGCGCGTGCAATCGCTTTCTGCAATGACCTCACCGTGCCATATGGCTTTCATAGGCATCATCTCCTTCCTTTTTCATCTCCTTGCTCTTGCATTCCAACTTTGACGATCAGATTGGCAAGTCAAGACCAAGTGCGATTGACCCCTATTCTCCCCATCGCCAGTTCGGCCGGCTCGGTCCATCGCCACCGTCGAGGCATCGCAGGCAGAAACAAGGCCGATCGTGCAAGCCCGCCACCGATTGCCCACGCCGGCCACATGCTGGGTCGGCAGGCGCACCGAAGCTTTTGGGGAAAATACTGTCCAATCAATCGCTTGTCGTATTCGATCTTCCATTCTGATGCTTCGGCTCCGACAGGATTGGGCACCGCAAGATCATCCTGGGCGGGTGCATCATCGCCGCGCTGACCATTCCTGCTGTAATCCGAACCTTGAGCAGTTCCGGCGGACGCACCTGCTGGCGGTGACGGTCGATCCCACCACCTTTCAGCGCAACGCGCCGGTCATCCCAACGCCTTGCGACGCCGCGCGCCACACGGCTGACAAGGGCGGGCTTGTCGTCCGCCACGGAAGAGGGTGCGCGTGGCTCGCTCTTCGTCGCGATGTTCCCGACGAGATCCGCTATACTTCCATGCTTCCATGTCGCTGGCCTACCACATTGGCACCGGCGGGTTTTGCGGCGTGCTGGTGATGGTCGCAAGTTGAGCGGCGCCTCTTGGGAGGCAAGGCAGAGTGCCCTGCGGTGGCCCTCGACGCGGGTCCAAGGTTGTCAGCGACAGCGTTGCGTTGCAAGGTGCCTCGAGGTGAGAAAGCGGCGTGCAACAAGCGCTTCCGGGCGATCCGGCGGCAAATCCCGCAGCTACTCCACGCACGCGCTCTCACTGGTGGCGCGGCGCGACGAGCTCGTCACCGAAATCGCCCTGCTTCGGTCCGTCAAGCGGCCTTCTGCCCTTCTCAATAAGGCAGAAGCACTGCTGACGCGCTATTGGGCTGGAGCCAGCTGGCAGGCGCGGGATGAGATCCTGCGCGGCGTCAACTGGCTGCTCAGTCTGGCGCGGCTGCCATCGGCTGGGCCGGCTGACCAGGTTCGCACCAGCAGGTCGCCGAAGCGCCACCGCCGCGTGCCGCGGCAACCTGGCTTTCCCTAGGCCGGCCGCGGCCCCGCTCGCTTCCCATCATTGGCAAAATGCGCTATGCGCAGGCGCAGATGGCCGCTTCAGCCCTGATGAACGTGATGATCGGCGCCGCGCGCAAGGCGGGCCGCGGACTGGCGCGCGATTTTGGCGAGATCGAGCAATTGCAGGTGTCGGTGAAGGGGCCCGGCAATTTCGTCAGCGCAGCCGATCACCGCTCTGAAGAGACCCTGTTCAGGGAGCTGTCGCGAGCGCGGCCCGGCTACGGCTTTCTCATGGAGGAGCGCGGCCTGGTTGCGGGCCCGGACAAGACGCACCGTTGGCTTATCGACCCGCTCGACGGCACCACCAATTTCCTGCACGGCATTCCACTCTTTGCGATCGCCATCGCTTTGGAGCGCGAGGGCGATATCGTCTGCGGCCTCGTCTACAATCCGATCCTTGACGAGCTCTATACGGCCGAAAGGGGCAAGGGAGCTTTCGTCAACAACCGGCGCCTGCGCGTGGCAGCCCGCAAATCCCTCGCCGACTGCGTCCTCTCCACCGGCACGCCCCACCGGGGGCGCGGCGATCATGCGAGATTCTTGAGCGAATGCAAGGCATTGATGGCACAGGTGAGCGGCATCCGGCGCACGGGCTCAGCCGCCATCGACCTTGCTTGGGTGGCCGCCGGGCGCTTCGACGGCTACATCGAGCACGGGCTGGCAGCCTGGGACATGGCGGCGGGCATGCTGTTGGTGCGGGAGGCGGGAGGGTATGCGACCGACGCCGATGGCGGGCCCGCCATGCTTGGCACCGGCAGCATTGTTGCCGGCAATCAGGCCGTGCATAGGGCGCTCTTGGAGGTGTTGGCTGGCACGCGGCCTGAGAAAGCCATGGCCGATGCCTCGGCCGGAGGCTGACGCACGCCGAGGGGTGCACAACGCTGAGCTCATGGCATCAAGTTGCCGGTTTGTGGTGCGAGTGTCTTTGGCTAATGTCGCCCCAATTGAGGCGGAGAACGACGCATGGCACGAGCGAGATCGGTGGATCGGGCGCCCCCCTCCCTGCACAGGAGCCTGTCGACGCCGGGGCTCTACGTTTGGCGCATGTTCGTTTTCCTGGTGTTGGTGGGACTGCTGGTTGCGGTTCTGCATCGCCAGCTATGGGACGCGATGCTGAACAATCCGGGGCTCAATCTTCTCATCTGCTTCGTGCTGCTCTCAGGCGTGCTCTACGCTTTCCAGCAGGTGTTGCGGCTTTATCCGGAGATCCGCTGGGTCAATGCCTTCCGCATCGCGGATCCGGGTCTCGCCATTTCCCACCGCCCCGTTTTGCTGGCGCCGATGGCGACGATGCTGCGCGACCGCACCGGCTCGCTGTCGCTATCGGCCACGTCCATGCGCTCGATCATGGATTCGATCGGTGCCAGACTCGACGAGGCGCGCGATACCGGCCGCTACCTGGTAGGTCTGTTGGTGTTCCTCGGCCTGCTCGGAACCTTCTGGGGTTTGCTCGACACCATCCAGTCGGTGGGCAAGGCGATCAGTGCGCTGGATACCAAGGCCGCCGACAGCGTCGCCGTCTTCGATGACCTCAAGAACGGATTGGCTGCCCCGTTGCGTGGCATGGGCACGGCATTCTCGTCTTCGCTGCTGGGTCTCGGCGGATCTTTGGTGCTGGGCTTTCTCGAGCTGCAGGCGAGCCATGCGCACGGCCGTTTCTACAATCAGCTCGAGGAATGGTTGTCGGGCATCACGGAGCTCGCACCCGGCGGCTCGCAGACATCCGATTACGCCGCCCAGCAGCTCTACGTTGCCATTACCGACATGCACCGGGCCATTACCGATCTCAACGAACGGATAAGTGGATCGCCCCAGGGCGCGGCGGTCGCGCCGCCGGCTGAGGGTGCCGTCAAGGAGCTTGCCAAGGGCGTGGACCAACTCGTGCGCCAGATGCGCGCGGAACAAAAGGTCGTGCGCGAGTGGGTGGATGAGCAGGCGGCGCAGCAATCGGAGGTCGCCTCCGTGCTCAAGGATCTTGCCGCCAAAGTCGTACGCAGGGGTTAGGGCCCAGGGGCAACGACGCGGAACAAGGGACAAACATGGCTTACGGTCGTGCGCGCAAGTCCACCAACTATGGAGAGTTCTGGCCGGGGTACGTCGACGTTCTCTCCACGCTGCTCCTCGTCGTGACGTTCCTGATGTCGCTCTTCATGGTGGCGCAGTTTTATGTGAGCCAGGAGGCGAGCGGCAAAGACACGGTCCTGCGACGCCTGACGCGGCAGATCGCCGAGATCACCAATCTGCTCAGCCTGGAAAAGGGCAAGGGCAAGTCGCTTGAGGACGAGCTTGCGAGCCTGCAGGCGTCGCTGGCGACCTTGCGCGCCGACAACGACCGGCTGGCGGGAGTTGCGGCCGCGGGGGGCGAAAAGGATGCCCGCATCGCCGCCCTCAGCAAGGAGCTCGAAGATAAGACGTCGATGTCAAAGGAGGCTGCGGCCAGGGTGGACCTGCTCAACCAGCAGCTGTTGGCCCTACGCCGCCAGATCGCGGCGCTGCAGGAGGCACTGGGGGCTGCCGAAGCTAAGGACAAGGAGAGCCAGGCGCGCATCTCCGATTTGGGTGCGCGTCTCAACGTTGTGCTCGCCAAGCAGGTACAGGAGCTGCAACGTTACCGGTCCGACTTCTTCGGTCGCCTGCGCGAGTTGTTGCGCGACCGCAAGGACATCCGCATTGTCGGCGACCGCTTCGTGTTCCAGTCCGAGGTGCTGTTCCCGTCCGGCCAGGCGACCATGACCCCGGAAGGCTTGGCCGCCATCGATCAGCTGGCAGCCGCCATCGTCGAGCTGGAGCGCGCGATCCCCTCCGAGATCGACTGGGCCCTGCAGGTGGACGGGCACACCGACTCCAAGGCGATTGCCACGGCGCAATTCCCCTCTAATTGGGAGCTCTCCAGTGCGCGCGCGACTTCGGTGGTGAAGTACCTGATCAGCCGGGGCGTATCGCCCAAGCGCCTGGTGGCTGCCGGTTACGGCGAATTCCAGCCGCTCGAGGAGGGGACCAGCGAAGAGGTGTTGCGCCGCAACCGCCGCATCGAGCTCAAACTGACGAACCGATAGGCGCGCAAGGGCGTCAACAAGCGGCGGTAGTGAGGAGGCGCAGCAGGCTGCTGGCGGCTGCAAACTCGAGCCACCGACGGCGGCGGCGTGCCGCCGCTTCTGCGTCCTCGCCCCACTGGCTGATCTGCCAGTCCTCGTCCACGTGCGCCGCGGCCCATGCTTGCTCGAGCCCGAGCCGGCCCCGCGCGTGCGCCAGCGTCAGCAAGGCTGACCCCATCAGCGTGGTCATGACGTGCAGTGCCGCCAGAGTGAATTCATCATGGCCGCCAAGCGCGCGCGCCAGTGCCGTTCGCGCGCTGTCAGGCTGCGTCAGCGGCATCACTCCTGCCGCGACGACCAGCGATACGCCCAGCTCGTCTCGGACCCAGGCCAAAACTGGGTCCCACAGCTCGGCTTGCCGGCGCACCAACGTTGCGGGCGCGTCCGTCCGATAGCACAGGAGATCGCTCTCGGCATACTTGGCGATCGCGTTTCGCACCTCAGCCTCCCGTCCGCGGACGCCGTCGATGGCGGAGTTGACGAGCCGCGTTAGCGGCATGGTGCTGGGATCTATGTGCTCGCTCTGCGCCGCCCATTCGGCGGCGACGGCTTCGGCGAGCGCGCGCGTCGGCAGGACCAACACAGCCTTGGCCGGCGTGCGCAGGGTCTTGCCGTCGAGCAGTATGCGGAACCCAGCGTGCGTGCAGCCATCTACCGTAACGGCTCTGTAATGGCGTCGGAGAAGAGGGCGCACCTCCCGGGCAGGAATTTTGGGCGCCTCGCTTCCATTGGCTGTGCCTTCGGGTGCCGTCATGCCCCCTAGAAAACAGCATGCTGCCCCCGCGGTCGACTCTGATGTATGCGCGGGGTGAACGCTTGACGGCGAGCTGTGATGTTCTGAAGCGGCAGACTTTGCGACCGATGGCGGCTGCCCGCGCCGATCATTGGCACCAGGATTCGTCAGCGCAGCCAAAAAGCACCCCATGGTGCGCGCAATTGTCTCAGCAGGCGTCCATGCGGCATGCGGTTCGGCAGGGTTTTCTGCGTCAAATGTCAATTCATGGCAAAAGATCATGCAATCTAGCGCGTCGATTTGCCGGGGCAGTCAGTTTGCCGGGTTCGCAACCCCATGGTCGAGGACGAGCCGGTGAAACGCGCCCCTGATCCTACTGTCGTCATGGCACTGGCGCTCGATGCTGCGCACCGGCGCTGGTGCGCGGGTCCGCTGTCAGCCGGCGGGAAGCTCGACGTGGCAACCCATAGCGTCATCCCATAGCTGCCCTGTGCGGTTTTCGGTTTCCCGGCGGTGACGACAGGGCAGGCTAGGGCGACATCGCGCCGACCGTGTCTATCCAGCCCCCGTAGGGGCTTCAGCGCTGGGACGCCTTCCGGAGGCCCGCTCCCGTGGCGCCAAAGCCGCACGCCAAGGCCGGGCGCCAAGGTCGGGCGCCAAGGTCGGGCGCCAAGGTCGGGCGATGGTAAGGTAAGCGGTGAGCTAACGGGGTGGCGCCCGCTGCCCCGAGATTGGCCCAAACAGGCACCACCCCATCGACACGCCCGCCGATTTCGCGCTAGAAGCTGGCGCGATTTCCGCCGACGCGGCCTGCCGTGGCTCCCGACCTCGGGCCGGGGGGGTTGGCTTCGTTCCACAGCGAGGACCAGGCCCATGGCTTCCATGACCGTCATCCACGATCTCGAGCGTCGCCAGATTGAGGCGATCGCGGCGCAGCGGCGTGTGCCCGAATTTGCTCCCGGCGACACCGTCAAGGTGATGGTCAAGGTCATGGAAGGGGCCGAGGCCGATGCCAAGGACAAGAAGAGGGCCGCCAAACCCAAGGATGAGGACAAGGGTCCGGGCTACCGACTGCAGGCCTACGAGGGCGTGGTGATTGCCCGCTCCGGCTCCGGCATCAACGAGAGCTTCACGGTGCGCAAGATCTCCTACGGCGAAGGTGTCGAGCGCGTATTCCCGATCCACTCGCCCTACATCGCCGAGATCGACGTGGTTCGCCGCGGCAAGGTGCGGCGAGCCAAGCTCTATTATCTGCGCGGCAGGCGCGGCAAGTCGGCGCGCATATTCGAGCGCACGGACGCGCGTGCCAAACGCCTCAACGCTGCCTTCAAGGGCTTCAAGCGGCCGAAGGGGGAGCCCGATGATCTCACGCGCATCAAGGGACTGAGCGCCGAGCTCGCTGCCCAGCTCAACGGCCTGGGCGTCATCAAGTTCGAGCAGATCGCCAATTTCTCCGACGAGGACATCGCCAACGTCGATGAGACCCTCTCCCTCGGCGGCCGCATCGAGAACGAGGACTGGGTGCGCCAGGCGCAAGCGTACGTCGCCGAGGCTGCGGCCGCGGAAGTCCCGGCCGAGGAGGGCAGCAAGGGTTGAGGTGCTAACCCAAGCATTTACCCGGATTTGCCCAAGCGCATGCCCCTCCACGTCGGCATCATTGCCTGCTCGGCCGAAGGCGCAGCTCTTTGCTATCGCACCATCTGCGCAGAGGGCGCGCGGCTGCTCGGCCCCCATGCCCATCCCGAAGTTTCGATGCACACGCATTCGCTCGCCGACTACGTGATGTGCCTCGACCGCGATGACTGGCAAGGCGTGGGCAAGCTGATGCTCGCCTCCGCAGCCAAGCTCGCAACGATAGGTGCTGATTTTCTGATCTGCCCTGACAACACGCTGCACCGGGCACTGGCGTATGTTGAACCGCGTTCGAAGCTGCCCTGGCTGCACATCGCCGAGGTGGTCGCCACCGCGGCCGTCGAACGCGGCTATCGACGTCTCGGCCTGGTTGGAACGCGCTGGCTCCTCGCCGGCGATGTCTATCCACAGAAACTCGCCGTGCGTGGCCTGGAGTGGGTCCTCCCAAGCCCTGCCGAACGCGAGGAGATCAACCGCATCATCATGGATGAGCTGGTTTGCGGGGTCTTCAAGGCCGAGGCCATCGCTTACCATCAGCGGGTAATTGCGCGCATGCAGGATCAGGGCTGCGACGCGGTCGTGCTCGGCTGCACCGAGATCCCCTTGATCATGAATGACGAGAATTCACCGCTACCGACGCTCGATTCCACGCGGCTGCTCGCGCGGGCGGCGTTGTGCCGGGCGGCACGGGCAGTGCCGGGCGGCACGGGCAGCTGCGCCGGCTTGAACGGGTAAGACGGGGCGCGAGCCCGGCAGCACGGGGCGCGCAATCTTGCACCGCCAGCATGTGCGTGGCACCGTGCAGCGCCTGCGCCGGGGCCATGGCGCCCCGTGCCGGCCGTTGGCGAGGTGACCTGCCGATGCAGAACTGGACCGACATCCACTACACCTCGCGCGACGGGCTGCGGCTCTATGCGCGCCATTATGCCGCCCCCGGGTCGCTGCGCCGGCCCGTCGTGTGCCTCGCCGGGCTTACGCGCAATTGCCGCGACTTTCACGAGCTGGCCACCGCGCTGGCGACGCCAGACGATGCGGGACGCGATGTCTATGCGCTCGACTACCGCGGACGCGGACGCTCGCAGAGCGATCCCGACTGGAAGAACTACTCCATCCTGGTCGAGCTCAACGATGTGCTGGATTTCATGACCATGAAGGGCCTCGACCGGGCGGGCATCATCGGCACGTCGCGCGGCGGGCTAATCGCCATGCTGATGGCGGTGCTGCGGCCCAACGCCATGGGCACGGTGGTGCTCAACGACATCGGCCCGGTGATCGAGCGCGAGGGTCTTACGCGCATTGTCGCCTATGTCGGCCGCGTGCCGCTGCCGGCGGATTGGGAGGAAGCAACCGAGCTCGTCAGGGAGATGAACCGGCGACAGTTCACAGCCGTATCGCCGCAGCAGTGGGTAGAGCTTGCGCACGCCATCTTCAACGACGACAATGGTCTGCCGGCTCCCAGCTACGATCCGCAGCTCGCCAGGGCCATTTCGCTGATGGACGGGCCGATGCCCGAGCTGTGGCCGCAGTTCACCGCCCTCGCGCACCTACCGTTGCTCGCAATCCGCGGGGAGAACTCGGACATCCTGAGCGAGAATACGTTTGCCGAGATGCGGGCCCGCCATCCTCGCATGACGGCCGTCACCGTGCGCGGCCAGGGTCATGCGCCACTGCTCAAGGATGCCCCCGCCATCGCTGCCATCGCCGACTTTCTTGCTCGCACGGACGGGGAGACGTACGCACACGCGCCGGCGCTGTTGGCGGCCGGTTGAACGCGTTCCCTTCGAAAGGCACGGGCATGCCGAGCTACGGCAGGCAGCGTCGGCGGCGGAGTTAGGAGTAGGTCCGCTCGTCGGCGATCACCTTGCCGTCGTTGGGGAGCGAGCCGGGGGCGACGAGCTCCACCTCACCCTTTAGCTTTGTCAGGGCCTGCAGGGTTTGGGCGAGCTTGGCCTTGAGGCCGGCGTCAGCGTTGGCGGTCTCGGCGCGCAAGGTCATGACGTCTTGCTCGCCTGCGCGTGTGACGACCAAACGCACGCGTGCGAGCCCTGCGTGACGCTTGGCCACTTCGGCCACCTGCTCGGGGTGCACGAACATGCCTTTGACCTTGGTGGTCTGGTCGGCGCGACCGAGCCAACCTTTGATCCGCATATTCGTGCGTCCGCATGGGCTCACCCCCGGCAGCACCGCGGAGAGATCACCGGCGGCGAAGCGGATCATCGGATAGTCGCGGTTGAAGGTGGTGACCACCACCTCGCCTACCTCGCCCGCCGGCAACGGATCACCCGTGCCCGGCCGCACGATCTCCACGATGGCGCCCTCGTCGACGATCATGCCCTCGAGCGCCTCGCTCTCGTAGGCGATGATGCCGAGGTCGGCTGTGGCGTAAGTCTGGTAGGTCGCGATGCCGCCCGCCTTGTATTCGGCCCTGAGCGAAGGGAACAGCGCGCCGCCGCCGACCAGCGCTTTCTTGAATGCGGACGCGTCGCGACCGGTCTCCTTGGCCTTGTCGAGCAGGATCTTTAGATAATCCGGCACGCCGACATAGACGTTGGGTTGCAAATATTTGATGACATCGAGCTGCTGCTCGGTGTTGCCGGGGCCGGCGGCGATGACGGTGCAGCCGAGCGCGCGGGCGCCGGCGTCCAGGATCCAGCCGCCGGGGGTCAGGTGATAGGCGAACGTGTTGTGCACGATGTCGCCCTTGCGAATGCCGGCGGCGTAGAGGGCACGCGCCGTGCGCCACCAGTCTTCCCCGCGGCCCTCGGGCTCGAAGATGGGGCCCGGCGACATGAAGACGCGCCCCAAGACGCCGGCCGGCGCCGTGGCGAAGCCGCCGAATGGCGGATCTTTGGCCTGCAAGTCCTTGAGCGCGGACTTGCGCAGGACGGGAAGCTTGGCCAGCGATTGGCGCGAATTCACCGCCGCAGCGTCCACACCTTTCAGATGCGCGGCCCACCCCGGCGCATGCGTCATGGCGTGCCGAACGAGGTCGGGGAGCAGGTTGAACTGCGCAAGTTCGCGCTGCGCAGGATCGCGCGTTTCGAGTTGGTCGTAGTGCGTGTGGTCCATGGCACCTCTTCTGCGGTTGCAGCAGGCCTCATGCCAGCCAGCGCTTGCGCCGCTTGTAGGATTTCACGTCGCGGAAGCTTTTGCGCTTACCCTCGGCGATGCCGAGGTAGAATTCCTTGATGTCCTCGTTGTCGCGCAGCTCGTTGGCATCGCCGTCCATGACCACGCGGCCGTTCTCCAGGATGTAGCCGTAGCGTGCGTATTTCAGCGCCATGAATGTGTTCTGCTCGGCCAGCAGGAAGGACACGCGCTCCTTGGCATTGAGTTCACGCACGATCTCGAAAATCTCCTCCACGATCTGCGGGGCAAGACCCATGGAGGGCTCGTCGAGCAGGATCATCTTGGGCCGTGCCATCAGCGCCCGACCGATGGCGCACATCTGCTGCTCGCCGCCCGATGTGTAGCCGGCCATGGCGTCGCGACGCTCCTGCAGGCGGGGGAAGTAGGTATAGACGAGCTCGAGGTCGCGCCGCACGGCCGCCTTGCCGTCTTGGCGAGTGAAAGCGCCGGTGAGGAGGTTCTCCTCGAGCGTCAGGTGGCCGAAGCAGTGCCGCCCCTCCATCACTTGGACGCAGCCGCGGCGCACGAGGTCGTTGGGGGAGCGCGCCTGCACCTCCTGCCCATCGAATAGGATCGAGCCCTTGGTCACCTCGCCACGCTCGGAATGCAGCAGGTTGGAGATGGCCTTGAGCGTCGTGGTCTTGCCGGCGCCGTTGGCGCCGAGCAGCGCCACAATGCCGCCCCTAGGCACGGCCAGCGAGACGCCCTTCAGCACCAGGATGACGTGATCGTAGATGACCTCGATGTTGTTGATCTCGAGGATGCGATCCTGAGCGCCGACAACGGCCAGCTCGGCCTCGGCTTCTAATGCAAGCGCCATTGCCATTGGGATATCGAGCTGTTGCCGCCCTGGCCTGACGGCCTGGGCGGCGGCTGTCACAGGTCAGGACGGCTTGTCGCAGGTTTCGGTGCGGGCCGGCCAGGGCTGGTTCTTGCTCACGTAGTCCTTGGCTGCCGCCTCCAGCAGTGGGCGCACCTTGTCCTTCATGGGTGCAATCCAGTCGCTGACCTTGACCCACTTGGTTCCGTCCCATTGCTGCATGAACGCGGAGTGATGGCCGTTGTGGTCCTGGCACGACAGCCCGGAGATTGGCGCGGCGAACTCCGGCAGCCCGATTTCCTTCCAACGCTCGGCGGTGATGGTCAAGGACTCAAAGCCGCGCCGCACATCCTCGCCGTCGACCACCTTCTTGCCGGTGATCTTTTGCGCCTTGCGGATCGCCTCGGCAACGATGGCAGAATTAAAGACGCCACGGTTGTAGAACGTCTCTCCGATCTTGTCCTTCGGCGTCTGGCTTTTGCCCTTGTCGATCACGTACTTTTCGATGTCCTGGATGGCCGGGAAATTGCTGCCGATGCTGTTGAGGTTGAGGGCCAAATAACCTTTACCGTCGGCGCCCGCCGGTCGCGCGTCATCTTCGCTCGCCGACCACCAAATGCCGATGAACTTATCCATCGGGTAGTTGATCTTGGCGGCTTCCTTGATCGCGGTCGGGTTCATGGCTCCCCAACCCCACATGATCATGTAAGCCGGCCGGTCGCGGCGCACGTTGAGCCACAGGCCCGACTGGTTCTGCATGTCCGCCACGGGAACGGGATAGAGCTTGGCCTCGAAGCCGTAGTCCTTGGCGAACTGTTCCAAGAGTGGGATTGGCTCACGGCCGTAGCCGCCGTCAAAGAAGATGTAGCCGATGGTCTTGCCCTTGAGCTTATCGAGACCGCCTTCCTTGTCGCCGATGTACTTGAAGATCATCGAGAGGCCGTCCCAGTAGGTGGCCGGCGGGTTGAAGATCCACGGGAAATTGGTGCCGTCGGCCGAGGCCGAGAGCCCATAGGCCATGGACAGGATCGGGATCTTGTCCACTGCGGCCTTGGGAATGAGCTGCAGCGTGATGCCGGTTGAGTAGGGGTTCACGACCACCGGCTTCTTGGCCTTGACCTGGTCGTAACACTCCACGCCCTTCTTGGCGTCGTACTGCGTCTCACATTCCTCGACCAGCAGCTTGACGCCACCGATGCCGCCATCGCGCTCATTGAGCATCTCCAGGTAGTCGTGCATGCCGTTGGCGATGGGTATACCGGAGCCTGCGAATGGCCCCGTGCGGTAAGTCAGGAGCGGCACGTAGATGCCGTCCTGGGCCTGCGCGCTCGCCACGAAGCCGGCGCCGGTCAGGGCGCCGGCCAAGGTTGCGCCAAGTGCCAATCTGTGCATACGCATTGCGTTCCTCCTTGCTCCATCGTGTGTTCCGGCGAGCTCTGCCGCCCGGTTCGGGTCCAGCCGCTGCGGACCCGTCTGGTGCCCGCTGCGGAATTGCTGCCGAGTATGCACCATCAGTAGGGGTAGGGCCACACTCTGAGCTTCTGCTTGGCGAGTTGCCACAGCCGCGCCAGCCCGTGCGGCTCCACGACCAGAAAGAAGATGATGAGTGCACCGACGATCATGAACTGCAGTTGCTCCACGGTTGCCGCGTGGATCGGGATGGCGAAGGTCTCGGGAGCGGCGCGCAGGATCACCGGCAGGCCCCAGATAAAGGCCGCACCCATGAACGAGCCAATCAGGCTGCCAAGCCCGCCGATGATCACCATGAACAGAATCAGAAAGGACTCGTTGATGTTGAAGCTCTCGAACTCGGCAGCACCCAGCCACAGGAACACCATCAGTGCGCCGGCCACCCCGCAGTAGAACGAGGACACGGCGAATGCCAGCAGCTTGGTTTGGTAGAGACGGATGCCGATGAGCTCGGCGGCGATGTCCATGTCGCGTACCGCCATCCACATGCGGCCGATGCGGCCGTGCACCAGGTTGGAGGCAAACCACGTCATGGCCACGACAATGACCAGAACCACATAATAGCGCGTAACCGGCGAGGCATTGGGGCCGGTTATGGGCACGCCGAAGAGCCCGCGCGTGGGAACCTCGATGGCGGCCGAGACATTGTGGTTGTAGAGCCAGGGCACTCTTATGAAGCACCACGACAGGAAGAACTGGGCCGCCAGCGTTGCGACCGCCAGGTAGAAACCCTTGATGCGCAGCGAGGGTAGGCCGAACACCACGCCCACGGCCGCCGCGATTAGGCCGGAGGCTATGATCAGCACGATGATGTTTACTTCGGGGAAGTACGTGGTGAGCTTATAGGTGGCGTAGGCCCCCACCCCCATGAAGGCGCCCGTGCCGAGCGATATGAGGCCGGTGTAGCCGGTGAGGATGTTGAGGCCGATGGTCGCGAGGGAGAACACCAAAATCGGGATCATCAGCGAGTTGAGCGTGAAGCTCGACATGCTGAGAGGGATCACCACGAATGCGACAAGCAAGATGACAGCAAGCCCGATCCGGTCCTGGCGGAGCGGGAAGATCGCCATGTCCGACCCATAGGACGATTTGAACTGGCCCGCCTCGCGGTAAAGCATGGTGCACTCGCTAACTCAAATCCGCTCGATGAGCCGTTCTCCGAACAGCCCCTGCGGCCGGAACAGCAGGAATATGAGGGCGATGACGTAGGCTAGCCAGCTCTCGATGCCACTGCCCATGAGCGGTCCCCAGTAGAACTCGCCGAGCTTCTCGCCGACACCGATGATGATGCCGCCGACGATGGCGCCCGGGATGGAGGTAAAGCCGCCGAGGATCAACACCGGCAAGGCCTTGAGGGCGATGATCTGCAGCGAGAACTCCACCTGCGATCGCGCCCCCCACATGATGCCGGTGGCCAGCGCGACGATGCCGGCGGTGAACCACACCACAACCCAGATCTGCTCTAGCGAGATGCCGACCGACAGGGCGGCCTTGTGGCTGTCGGCGACGGCTCTGAGCGCGCGGCCGATGCGCGTGTGCTGGAAGAAGACCGCCAGCGTGGCAACCATGATCGAAGCGATCACCGCCGCGGCGATGTCGATCTTCTGAAACGAAACGAAACCGCCCAGCATCTTGATGTCGTAGGAGCCCTTGGGCAGGTAGAGCTCGTTGGCGATCATCACTTTCGGTTCTCCGCCAAACATGAGCTGGCCGAGGCCGATGAGGAAATAGGTGAGGCCGAAGGTGGCCATGAACAGGATAATGTCGGGCTGATTGACCAACGGCTTTAAGACCAGGCGTTCGACCGCGTAGGCCAGGGCCAGCATGACCAGGATTGTGAGGACGAGCGCCACGAAGGCGGGCACGCCTTTCTGGTGGAGGCCGACGAGGGTGAGTGCCGCGAACACCACCATGATGCCTTGGGCGAAGTTGAAGACGCCCGATGCCTTGAAGATCAGCACGAATCCCAAGGCGATGAGGGCATAGAGCACGCCGGAGACGAGCCCTTCCCACAGGGTCTGCACCAGCAGGTCGGGTGCGGCGGCCATCTGCCCGAACGGATCGACAAAGATGTGGTAGAGGAGGTCCATGCGCGCCCTCAGTGCGCCACGCCCAGATAGGCATCGATGACGGTCTGATCGGCCTTGATCGCATCCGGTGAGCCGTCGGCGATCTTGCGCCCGTAGTCCAGCACGACGACTCGGTCGGAGATATCCATCACCACGCCCATGTCGTGCTCGATGAGCGCTATGGTGGTGCCATACTCGCGGTTCACCTCCAGGATAAAGCGCGACATGTCCTCCTTCTCCTCGAGGTTCATGCCGGCCATCGGCTCATCCAGCAACAGCAGGTCTGGTTCCATGGCGAGGGCGCGGCCAAGCTCGACGCGCTTCTGCAACCCGTAGGGCAACTGGCCCACGGGGACTTTGCGAATGTGCGCGATCTGCAAAAAATCGATGATGCCCTCGGCGCGGCGACGGTGCTCTACTTCCTCGAGCCTGGCTGGACCGTGGCGGAAGAGTTGCCACACAAAGCCACGCCGCATCTTCAATGTGCGTCCTGCCATGATGTTGTCGAGCGTCGACATGCCCTTGAATAGCGCGACGTTCTGAAAGGTGCGGGCGATGCCCTGGCTGGCGGCGAGGTAGGGGCGCATTTGGTGGCGGCGCCTGCCCTTGAAGGTGATCACGCCCTCCTGGGGGTGATAGAAGCCGTTGATAACGTTGAGCATTGACGTCTTGCCAGCGCCGTTGGGGCCGATGATGGCGCGGATCTCGCCCTTGCGGATATCGAAGCAAACCTCGCGCAGCGCGCGCACCCCGCCGAAGGAGAGCGAGACGTTCTCGACCGAGAGCAGGATATCACCGGGGGCGATGGCAGCTGCGCTGGCCGACACGGGTATCGGCTTGACGTCGGCCTTCATTCGGCAGCCTCCCGCACGGGCTCGGCAGTTCGGACCGGATAGGCCTTCATGTCGAGGATGCGCACGTTGCCCTCTATTGCGCCCTTGCGGCCGTCCTCGAAGGTGACCTCAATGTGCAGATGACACGCCTTCGATCCGTCGTAGAGCGCCGTGATCAGCGTCCCGTAGCGCTCGGCGATGAACGATCGGCGCACCTTCTGCGTGCGCGTGAGCTCGCCATCGTCGGCGTCGAGCTCCTTGGGCAGGATAAGAAAGCGGCGGATCTGCGAGCCCGCCATCTGCGGCTCCTCGGCGAGCGCCGCGTTGAGCTCCTCCATCCGCCTGGTGATGATCTCCTCGATGCGCGGGTGGCTGGCGAGCTCCTGGTAGCTGGCGTAGGAGACGTTATTGCGCTCGGCCCAGTTGCCGACCGAGATCGGATCGATGTTGATGAACATCGTCACGTAGTCGCGCCCCTGGCCGAACGCCACCGCCTCGCGCACCTCGGGGAAGAACTTGATGCGGTTCTCAAGATACTTCGGTGCGAACAGCGCGCCGCCGTTGAGGCGGCCCACGTCCTTGGCGCGGTCGATGATCTTGAGGTGTCCGCGCTGGTCGAAAAAGCCGGCATCGCCGGTGTGCACCCAGCCGTCCGGCGTCTTGGTTGCGTTGGTGGCGGCCTCGTTCTTGTAATACTTGAGGAACACGCCTGGGCTCTTGAACATCACCTCGCCGTCGTCGGCGACCTTGATCTCCACGTCTGGCGCCGGCTTGCCGACCGTGTCGGAATAGACTTCCCCGTCCGGCTGTATGGTGATGTAGACGCTGGCTTCGGTCTGGCCGTAGAGCTGCTTGAGGTTTACCCCCAGTGAGCGATAGAAGCGGAAGAGTTCCGGACCGATGGCCTCGCCGGCGGTGTAGGCCACGCGCGTGCGCGAGAACCCCATGCGGTTCCGCAGCGGCGCGTACACGAGAACATTGCCCAACCGATAGAGCAGCCGGTCGCTGAAGGCGACCGGCCGGCCGTCGAGGATCTGCTCGCCGCAGCGGCGCGCCACGGCGAGGAAGTGATGGAACATGCGCTGCTTGAGCCAACCCGCGTCCTCCATGCGCACCATCACCTGGGTGAGCAGGTTCTCGAACACGCGTGGCGGCGCAAAGAAATAGGTAGGTCCGATCTCCCGGCGGTCCTCGACCACGGTTTCAGGGCTCTCAGGGCAGCACACGCACATGGCGCCCATATAGGCCTGGGCGTAGGAGAAGATGTGATCCCCCACCCAGGCCATCGGCAGGTAGGCAAGGAGCAGGTCGTCGGGTCCAAAACCGTCGAATTTATTGCCGTTCTCGGCCGAAACGATGATGTTGTGGTGGGTCAGCATTACGCCCTTGGGCCGGCCGGTTGTGCCCGACGTGTAAAGCATGACGCTCACGTCCGCGCTCGTGCCGTTGGCGATCTCGTCGAGCCACCAGCCCTCCGCGCCCGGATTGACGCGCATCTCCTCGCGCCCCAGATCCTGCACCTGCCTGAAGGAGTGCAGGCGCGCAGGATCGTAGGTGCCAAGCCCGCGCTCTTCGTCGTAGACGATGCGCTCGAGCTTCGGGAGGCGGTCGGTGATGGAGAAAATCTTGTCGACTTGTTCCTGATCGCCGACGACGCCCAACCTCACCTCGGCGTGCTCGAGCACGTAGGCCATCTCGTCGGCCACCGCGTCCTGATAGACGGGTACAGGAATGCCACCGAGGCTCTGCACCGCGGCGATTGCCGCGTAAAGACGCGGCCGATTGTCACCGATGATGGCAACCGCGTCGCCGCGCTCGAACCCGAGCTTCCTGAGACCGATGGCAAAGGCGCGGACCTCGTCGCGTAGCTCCTGCCAAGTCCAGGTCTGCCATATGCCGTAGTCCTTGTGGCGCATGGCCGGGCGGTTGGCGTACTGAGCGGCGTTGCGCAACAGTACCTTGGGCAGCGTGTCGAGCGCGCCGGCATCGGCCGCGGGACTTTTCGCATTCACGTAGGCCTACTCCTCCCAACGACCTCCTCGGGCCGCACCTCAACCGCGGGTTTTACTCGTTCTTATCGTTGGCGTGAGGATTTCACAATGCACCCACTGCGTCCACGCTGGTCTGCTAGCTCATGCCCTGCCACCGTCCTAGTCGAGCGGAGATCAGAGGCCAACCTAACCTTTGGTTGAGTGGGGCACGCGGCTGCCGCCCGGTGGCCAAGGCCACGCCGTCGCACCAACCAAACCCCGATGGCGAGGAAGGCTAACCGGCAGGGGCACCGCTCGGGGAGGCATCCCAGGGGCAATTGATGCGCCCGGCTGGGCAGCGCAGGGGCGGCGGCGCTAGGGCAGCATTGGTGGTCGGGTGCACGAGCGATGTGTGCGGAGAAACATCTGTGCAGGTATGTGCGGGGAAGTCCCCTCCCGCACCTTCGGCCCAGTCGAGCTGAGGCCTGCCACGGGCTAGCGCTTGGGGTTATTCTTTTGCTGATCTTCCCAGAATTTCTTGTCGCTAAAGGGCGTATCGCTGGAGGATGTACAACCCCAGACGCCGCAGCTGGCGAGCGGTTTGGGCTTCGGCAGATTGGGCGTGTAGTCGGCTTGAAGGTAGCGCTCTAGATCGGCCTTGATTTCGAGACCCTTGCGGTCCGTGCAGTAGTCGGCGTCGAGGGCAACCTTCTCATACGTCACGCGATAGGTGGTGTCATAGGTCTTTTCGATCTTGGCATAGCGTTCGCCGGTTGCGCCCTGCTTGGCTTCGTAGGCGAGATAGTTGGTCCTGAGCTTTGCCGGATCGAAGTAGAAGCCGCAGCGCTTGGCCCGGGCCGAGGTCCAGGAAATGGCGATGGGTCGCGCCATGGGGTCACCGACGCCGACGGTAGTCGGGGCGTCGGCGGGAAGCAAACCCGCGCTGTTGGTGGTGAGACCAGCGGAGCTATTGCTGCAGCCGCACTGCAGCGCCGTGCCGGCCAGCAGCAGCGCGGCAATCCCCGCTTGGGCGAATCGATCCATCTCGTCCCCCGTTGCCTGGGCAAATGTGCTGACAACGCGCACAGCGTCAATCCCGCCCACCCCCATTGAGACGCAAATTATGGAGAAATGCGGCCGAAGCCAGGGCAATGCAGCAAAATCCGGGCAAACGCCGGGTCAGAGGGCCGTGCCGGTCCAGGCGGCCGGGCTCGGACGGGCTCGGCTGAGGACGCTCGCCGATCAGCTGTGGCCAGCATGGTTGCACACAGTCCGAGGCGGTGGCCGCTTGGGCCGAAGCCCCTACCTCGACGGTAGCCGAACCTTGGTGTGGCCTTTATATCTTCGCGACAATGGCCCTGTTCGATCCTGCCCCGAGCGTCGAAACGGGAGACTTCGAAGATGCCAACGCCTTGCGACCTGATCGTGATCGGCACCGGGCCCGGCGGGTATGTCTGCGCCATCCGTGCGGCACAGCTGGGGCTCAAGGTGGTGGTGATCGAGAAGCGGGCGACGCATGGGGGGACCTGCCTCAACGTGGGTTGCATTCCCTCCAAGGCTCTGCTGCACGCGTCTGAGGCTTACGAGCAGGCCGCCCACGCCCTCGCCCAGATGGGCATCGACGTCACCCCCAAGCTTGATCTCGCCAGAATGCAGGCCTTCAAGGACGACGGCGTCAAGGGCAACGTTGATGGCGTCGCCTTTCTATTCAAGAAGAACAAGATCGACGCCATCCAGGGTAGCGCCACCATCCTCGGTCCGGGGCGGGTCGGAGTGGAGCTCGGCAACGGCGACAAGCAGAAGCTGGAGACCAAGAATATCGTCATTGCCACCGGCTCGGAGGTGGCAAAGCTGCCGGGCGTCGACATCGACGAGCAAACGATTGTGTCCTCCACCGGCGCGCTGACGCTGCCAAAGGTGCCGAAGCGGCTCCTGGTGATCGGTGCAGGGGTGATCGGGTTGGAGCTGGGCTCGGTGTGGCGCCGGCTTGGCAGCGAGGTGCTGGTGGTGGAGTTCCTCGATCGCATCCTGCCCGGCACCGATGCGGAGGTGGCGCGCAGTTTGCAGCGCGTCCTGATGCGGCAGGGCCTCAGTTTCAAGCTTGCCAGCAAGGTGACGGGAGTTGCCAAGAATGCCTTCGGCCACAAGATCGCCATCGAGCCCGCCAGCGGCGATGGCGAGGGCGTGATGGTTGATGCCGATGTGGTGCTGGTTTCCATCGGCCGCGTGCCCTACACCGAGGGCCTGGGTCTCGACACGGTCGGAGTGAAGCTCGACAATCGCAAGCGCATCGTTGTCGACAAGCGTTTTGGCACCGGGGTTCCCGGCATCTACGCCATCGGCGACGTGATCGAGGGACCCATGCTGGCGCACAAGGCGGAGGACGAGGGCATTGCCGTGGCGGAGATCCTCGCCGGCCAGGCCGGTCACGTGAACTACGACGCTATCCCCAACGTCATCTACACCGCTCCGGAAGTTGCTACGGTCGGCAAGTCTGAGGAGGACCTCAAGGCCGCCGGCATCGCTTACAAGGTGGGCAAGTTCCCGTTCACCGCCAACGGCCGCGCCAAGATCAACAGGACCACTGAGGGTTTCGTGAAAATCTTGGCCGACGCCGCCACCGACCGCATCCTTGGCGTGCACATTATTGCCGCGCAGGCGAGCGAGATGATCGCGGAGGCCACCGTCATTATGGAGTTCGGAGGTTCAGCCGAAGACCTCGCCCGCACCTGCCACGCCCACCCGACGCTGACGGAGGCGGTGAAGGAGGCGGCGCTGGCCGTCGCCAAGCGCGCCATCCACATCTAGGCGGCGCCTGCCATGCCGGCGGGCGAACGGGGTGGGAGCCACAACTCACGCGGCGCCCGCGATGGCATGGTGCTGATTGGATTGTGGCGTTCTCGGCCCGCAACCGATCCACTTTGCCCCGAGGCCAAGGTCGCCTCTGACCTTGGCAAGGAGGCGGCGCTCGCCTTGGCTCGGTCGGGCGAGCTCATCCTTGGGTGGCCAGGACATGCACAACATTTGGCACAACATTTGGGGCCCTTGACGGCCTGGGGTAGGGCGTGGGCGAAGTGCTCTTAGCGAGCCACAGGGAGGAATCCCATGACCCAGGAGATTGAGATCAGCGTAGACAATGGCGTGCAGGTCATCCGCCTTCTGCGCGCTGACAAGAAGAACGCGCTTACCGGCCCGATGTACCAAGCCATGTCGGCGGCGCTCGATGTGGCCGAGAACAGCGACGCCATTGCCGCGCACGTTTTCATCGGTTCAGGGGGCGTGTTCACCGCCGGCAATGACATCAACGACTTCGCGCGCCGCGCCCAGGACGGCTCCCAGCACGCCGCCCCCTCGCAGATGTTCATCCAACGGCTGCCCAAGGTGACGCGGCCGATGATCGCCGCGGTCGACGGCCTCGCCGTCGGCATCGGCGTGACGCTGCTGTTGCACTGCGATCTTGTCTACGCGACGCCAGCGGCGAGCTTCCGAGCGCCGTTCGTCGATCTGGGCCTCATCCAAGAGGCGGGCTCGAGCGTGCTTGGGCCGGCGCGGCTGGGCTATGCGCGCGCCTTCGAGCTCTTCGCATTGGGCGAGGCCTGGACCGCCGACCGCGCCGCGCAAGCTGGCCTCATCAATGCGGTGATCGCCGAAGGCGAGCTGGAGGCCAGGGCCCTGGCCGCCGCCCGCCGGCTCGCCGCCAAACCGCGTGCGGCGCTGCTGGCGGCCCGGCGCATGCTCAAGGGCGACCCGGCGCTCGCTTCCAAGGCCATTGCCGATGAGCTCGCCCTCTATCAGGACCTGATGCACACTCCCGAGGCCAAGGAGGCGTTCACGGCATTCCTGGAAAAGCGCCCGCCCGATTTTGCCAAGGCGCGACGCGGGGCGGCATAGGTCGGAGGTTGACAGCGACGGCGCGCATAGGGGCGCAAGCCCATCAATCAGCTGCTGCGCGCTGCGGTGGTCACAATCGGTAGACGCGCGCAGCTGTCCCATAGAACAGGGTGGCGCGCTCAGCGGCTGAGTAGTCTTGGCTCAAGAGCTTGAACGAGTTCCACAACACGGTGTAACTGCAGCTCAGTTTGTCGACTGGGAAGTTCGACTCGAACATGCAGCGGCTGGGGCCGAAACGTTCGATCGCGAACTCGAAGTAGCGCCGGGTGGCGTGGGCCAGCTCGGCGCTGGTGGGCGGGAGTGCACGATGCTCCCAGCCGTAGCCGTTGACCTCCATGTTGAGGCCCCCGAGCTTCACCACCACATTTTGGCAACGCGCCAGCTCATCGATTTGGGTCTTCCAATAAGCGAACACCTCGTCCTGCTTGCCGGCGTAGGGGCCGATGCCGACCGGCCCGCCAAAGTGGTCGAGCACGATCGTCGTATCCGGGAACGCCCGCGCGAGGGAGAGGGCGTCGGGGAGCTGGGTGTGCGCGCACCACACCTCAAAGCTGAGCTTGCGGGGGGAAAGATGCTTGAAACCGGCGCGGAAATCGGCGTGGGTGAGCAGGCCTTCGGGCGGGTTGGTGCGATGGTTCTGGATGTCGGGACTGTTGTGCCAGAAGGCGCCGCGGCGGATGCCGCGAAACCGTCCGCCCCCTGCCGCGATGTGCGCGTCGAGCACGTCCGCGGCCGCGTCACCGATGCGCAAATCGACGGTGCCGATGATGCCGGCAGCGATGAACGCTTTGCCGTAGTTGCCCGATGCGCTCATCGCCGCAATGCCGTTGACAAATTCGGTCTCGCCGACGCAGCGGAAGGCTTCCGGGCCGTCCGCCTTGAACATCGCCCCGCATTCGATGAACACGGTCGAGACGACGTTGTGCCCGCCGCCTATGTCCTGGAGCATTTCCTCAAGCAGGTAGCGCTGCTGGATGGAACCCTTGCGAAAGTCCCAGAGGTGATGGTGCGGATCACAGATAGGAAGGTCAGGCTCGAGCACCCTCTCGTCGACCTTTGCCAACCACGCTTGGTTCCTCGCTTGCGCAACCACGGCATCCTCCCGCTCGGCTCGCTTTCACAGACGAGCCTACCGCGCCATGGCTTCGGTTTCGAGCGCGCAAATGCCCGCCGGGCCGGCGGGAACCGGGAGCAGGTCGGGCTGGGGACTGCGGCTGATCTTTGCCAAAATGGCGGGTTATGATCATCCCATGTGCAAGCTGCTGCTAGCGCCTCCAGCCTCGGCCCTGAACTCCTCGAAGGGCGGCCCCTATGCAACGGCGGACCGACGGGCGCACGGGGTCGGCGATTGGCTGCACCGAGGGCCCGTGGGCCTATGGCGCAAAGGCGCGCGTCTGATGCTCGCCGGCGCCCTGTTGGTACTGGCAGCTGCGCACAGCTCCGTCGAGGCCGGCTGGTTCGCCAAAGTGATGGGGGCGGTCGAAGAGACAGGCACGGGCGCAGCCAAGCTCGGATCGGGCGCGCTGGAGCACGCCGCCCTCTACGTGCGCTCACTTCCCGCCAAGCCGGGCAGCGCCGTGCTCGCCGCCGAGGCCACCCAGGAAGGCCACTGGCGCTTTGTAAACAGGGCGGGTGAGACGTTGACGGCCGGGACGCCGCAAGAGCTTGCGCGCGCGGCCACCATATTGCTGCCCGAGGCCAAGGCCGCTGTAAGACTGTCCCTCTATGTCACCGAGGACACCGTCTTTGAGCGCCGCGCCGCGCTCAAGGACCTGCCGCAGGGTGCCGAGCTCTTCGTGGTCGCCTGCGACGAAAGCTATCTGATCCAGGGCGCGGCTGGAGGGATGTTCGCCGAGATCCGCCCGGGCCTCATCGTCGAGCTCCGCGAGCGCAGCGTGTTCGAGGAGACCGTCTGGCAGCTTACCCGCGCGCTCGAGGCCAACGTTCGCGTTCTGGCGCTCGAGCCTGGCGGGCCGCCGCGGCTCCCCTCCACCCCGCGCATCGACCTGTCCACCCGGCGGGCGATGGTCGATGTGATCGATCCAGCGAGCCTGCCCGCTGCCCTTGGTGCGGTGCGCGGGCAGACCGTGCTGGTCGCGGGCCGCGTCGATGGCCGCCTCCTCTATGTGCAGCCCGCGAGCGGGGCGGAGCGCAGCATCCTGCTCCCCGATCTTTTCAAGGCCGCCGAGGAGGCCGATGTCAACCTCATGGTTGTGCGCACGGCCTCCACGCCGCGCCAGCCGGGTGGGCGCAACTGGTTGTGGCAGAAGGTGGAGGTAAAAGGCCTGGAGCAGGCTATGCAGCACCCGCGCCTCGCCGACTTTCTCAACGCGCTCGTTGCCCCCAAGGGACCGATGACGGTGTCGGCGACGCCGTCAGGCAGGCGCACGGCGATCGAGATCAAGCCGGCCGGTGAGTTTGCGGGGTCGCTGCCGGCCCCGGTTGGCGGCCTCTTTTCCGGTCTTGTGTCCGATGTGACCGGCCGGCTGATCGCCACAGGCTTGACGGCTCGCGTGCGCAGCGCCGAGCGGCAGCAGGAGCTCGACCAACGCCTCATCCCCGGCATTCCCTCGGATTTCCAGGTCGGCTATTTGCTGTTGAGTCTGCTTGGCCTTCTCGGCGTGCCCATCTCGCGCGCCTGGTGGCGGCGTTTGTGGCCGCCCGAGGCGGCATCGCAATACGCTGGCCGCACGGGCTACTGGGCCGCCTGCGCGGTGCGGGGAGGCGCGTTCCTGCTGCTGTTCCTGCCCCTCACGGCGCTCGGCGCCGCTCCGCTCAATCTGTGGCGACAGGGGTGGGAGGCTGTCACGGCACCCGCACGCCTGTGGCGCGGGCTTACGGGGCGAAAAACCGCCTCGGCCGCGAGCTGAGAATTATCCTCTCGGGTGTTATTGCGCCGGGGAGGCGCCAAAACCGCCGACTGATGGTAAGCTGGCGTGCCCCTTCGGCCGAAACTGGGTCGGGCCGCATGGGCTCACGCCTATGGTGCCGCGGATCCGATGACCACCCTCCTTCTCACCCACCCCTCTTTCGTCGAGCATGACACCGGCCCCGGCCATCCCGAGCGGCCCGACCGCATGCGGGCCATCGACAAGGTGCTCTCCCACGCTCTCTTCGACGAGCTGAAGCGCGAGGGGGTGCTGCTCAGAGACGATGTTGAGGATGCCATCGCCCTTGCCCATCCACGCGCCTACATCGACTGGATCAAGAGCGAGCGACCGGCCGAGGGTGCGCCGCCGGTCCACCTCGACCCCGACACCCTGCTGTCGAGCAAATCCTGGGAGCCGGCGCTCAGGGCCGTCAGCGCCGGCCTCACTGCGGTCGATCGGGTGATGGACAAGCGCTGTGGCATCGCCAACGCCTTCTGTCAGGTACGTCCGTGCGGCCACCACGCGGAGCGCGAGCGTGCGATGGGCTTCTGCATGTTCTCCAACGTCGCCATCGCCGGCCTCTACGCGCGCAGCAAGCACGGCGCGGAGCGCATCGCCGTGGTCGACTTCGACGTGCACCATGGCAACGGCACGCAGGACATCTTTTGGAACGACAAGGACCTCTATTTCGGCTCCACCCATCAGATGCCGCTCTATCCGGGCACTGGCGCCCTGTCCGAGACCGGCGTGGGCAACATCTGGAATGCGCCGCTGCGGCCCGGCGACGCGGGCGACCGGTTCAAGGAGGCCTTGCAATCCCGCATCCTGCCGGCCTTGCGCAACTTCTCACCCGACATCGTGCTGATCTCGGCCGGGTTCGATGCCCACGCCGACGATCCCCTCGCCAATCTGCGCTTGCTCGAACCCGATTTCGCCTGGGCCACCAACGAGATCGCCGAAGTCGCCGCCAAGCACGCACAGGGCCGGCTGGTGTCCATGCTCGAGGGCGGCTACAACCTCGCCGCCCTGGCGAAGTCGGTTGGCGTCCACGTCAGGGCATTGATGGAAGCTGGCGCCTGAGCGGCCCTGCGCCATCCAAACAAGGTCATTGGGATGAACAAGGACATGGCCAAGCCTGCCGCGAAGCATCTCGACATCAAGGACATGTCGTTCGAAAAGGCGCTCAAGGAGCTCGAGAGCATCGTCGGCCGTCTGGAGCGTGGCGACGTGGAGCTCGAGGAGAGCATCAACATCTACGAGCGCGGCGAGGCCCTCAAGGAGCACTGTGATCGGCTCTTGAAGCAGGCGGAGGCCAAGGTGGAGAAGTTGACCTTCAACCAGGCCGGCGAGCCAAGTGGCACGGAGCCGTTCAAGCCGCAGGAATAGGGAATGGGGAGCGGGCTGCCGCGACGCTACGTCTTCCAATCAATCCCGACCAATGGGCTATACTTAATGTGTTACTGGGATTGGGACTGAAGTTTAGGGTGTGAGCATGGACCAGGCTTCCAAGACGCCGCTTCTCGACCGGGTCAAGACGCCGGCCGACCTGCGCGCCATTCCCGAGAGGGACCTGCGCCAGCTGGTGGACGAGCTGCGGCAAGAGACCATCGATGTGGTGTCGGTGACGGGAGGCCATCTGGGCGCCGGCCTTGGTGTGGTGGAGCTCACCGTCTCCCTGCACTGGATTTTCGACACGCCGCGCGATCGGCTGGTCTGGGACGTCGGCCACCAGGCCTATCCGCACAAGATCCTCACCGGTCGTCGCGACCGCATCCGCACCCTGCGCCAGGGCGGAGGCCTCTCGGGTTTCACCAAGCGGGCCGAGAGCGAGTACGACCCCTTCGGCGCCGCGCACTCCTCCACCTCGATTTCTGCCGGTCTCGGCATGGCGGTGGCGCGCGATCTGGCGGGCGGCACCAACAACGTCGTGTGCGTGATCGGCGATGGGGCCATGAGCGCCGGCATGGCGTACGAGGCCATGAACAATGCCGGCGCCCGCAACGAGCGCCTGATCGTCGTCCTCAACGACAACGACATGTCGATCGCGCCGCCGGTGGGGGCGCTATCCAACTATCTGGCGCGCATTTCTTCGAGCGGGACCTATCTGCACCTGCGCGACATTGCCAAGCAGCTGGCAAAGATCCTGCCCAAGTCGTGGGAGCGCCGGGCGGCCCGGGCCGAGGAGATGACGCGCACGTTGTGGACCGGCGGCACGCTGTTTGAGGAGCTGGGGTTCTATTACGTGGGACCCATTGACGGCCACGATCTGAACGTGCTGCTGCCTGTGCTGCGAAATGTGCGCGATGCCCGGCAGGGGCCGATCCTTGTGCACATCGTCACCAAGAAGGGCAAGGGCTATCCCCCGGCCGAGGCTTCTGACGACAAGTATCACGGCGTCAACCGCTTCAACGTCATCACCGGCGCGCAGGTCGCCAGCAAGCCCAACGCGCCCACCTACACCAAGGTGTTCGCGCAGAGCCTGATCGAGGCAGCGCGCAGGGACGATCGCATCGTCGCGGTCACGGCGGCAATGCCGGCGGGTACCGGCCTTGACCTGTTCGCCAAGGCGTTCCCCGAACGCACATTCGACGTCGGCATCGCGGAGCAGCACGGCGTCACGTTCGCCGCCGGCCTCGCCAGCCAAGGCTTCAAGCCGTTCGCCGCCATCTACTCCACCTTCCTGCAGCGCGCGTACGACCAGGTCGTGCACGATGTGGCAATCCAGCGGTTGCCGGTGCGCTTCGCGCTCGACCGAGCCGGGCTCGTCGGCGCCGACGGGCCGACACACGCGGGGGCCTTCGATATTGCCTATCTCGGCTGCCTGCCGGGCTTCGTGCTGATGGCCGCCGCGGACGAGGCCGAGTTGAAGCATATGGTGGCGACGGCGGTGGCTATCGACGATCGCCCGTGCGCCTTTCGCTATCCGCGAGGCGAGGGCACTGGCGTGGAACTCCCGGCGCAAGGCCAGCCCCTCGAAATCGGCAGGGGGCGCGTTGTGCGCGAGGGCTCTGCGGTAGCGCTGCTCTCGCTCGGCACACGGCTCGGCGAGTGCTTGAAGGCGGCCGAGCAGCTGGCCGCGCTCGGGCTTCCCGCAACCGTTGCCGACGCGCGCTTTGCCAAACCGCTCGACACCGATCTCATTCGCCGGCTTGTGCTCAACCACGAGGTGCTGGTCACCATCGAGGAGGGTTCGGTCGGCGGTTTCGGCTCGTTCGTGCTGCAGTACCTGGCTGGCGAGGGGCTTCTCGACCGCGGGCTGAAGATCCGCCAGATGGTGTTGCCCGACGCGTTCATCGACCAGGACAAGCCAGAGAAGATGTATGAGGCGGCGGGCCTCAGCGCGTCTCATATCGTGGCAACCGTGCTGTCGACACTCGGGCGCGATCTCGGGAATTTTGGCGTTGCCGAGCGCGCCTGACCGCTTGTCCCCAGGTTATCCACAAGAATCGTGCGCGTTGGCGCCGATGCGGGCGGGATCGCGATTGCGAGGCCGTGGCGACTAGCCTATGCAACAAGGGTCCCTAAACTAACTTTCCTGCCTGCCTCGCTCCCCCATCCGGCAGCAGGAGGAGCCCTGGCGGTTAACGCCGGGGCTATTTTTGTGTCGTCTGCGTGCCACCTCAGGCGGCGGCCTTCTTGAAATTGGCGGCGGCCTTGTCCCAGTTCACAACGTTCCACCACGTGTCGATGTAGTCGGCACGCTTGTATTGGTACTTCAAGTAGTAGGCGTGCTCCCACACGTCGATGCCGATCACGGCCTTGGCCCCCTCCATCTGCGGGCTGTCTTGGTTGGCCGTGCTGAAAACGGCTAGTTTCTTGTCCTTATCGATGACGAGCCATGCCCAGCCGGAACCGAAGCGGCCGAGACCCGCGGCCTTGACCGCTGCCTTCATCTTTTCGAAGTCGCCGAAGGCGGCATCGATGGCGTTCTTGAGATCGCCGGTGGGTGCCTTGGCGCCCTCGGGCGTCATCAGCTCCCAGAAGAAGGTGTGGTTCCAATGGCCGCCCAAGTTGTTGCGGACGGGGGTGCGCACCGCCTCCGGGGCGGTGGCCAGATTGGACAAGATCTCATCGATTGGCTTGGTGGCGAGATCGGGCCACTTGTCGACAAGACTGTTAAGGTTGTTGACATAGGCGGCGTGGTGATTGTCGTGATGGATTTGCATGGTCTTGGTGTCGATGTGCGGTTCGAGCGCATCGTTGGCGTAACCGAGCGGCGGCAGCGTGAAGGGCTTTGGCTCTGCCAGCGCTCGGCTGCCGACCGCCATGCCGGCCATGCCGACGAAGGCTGCGGCGCCGCCCAGGAATTTCAGGCTGTCTCTTCGGTTCATGATCTCCTCCGTGGTCGCTGTGGGCCGATTCATCGGTATAGTACCGATGCTACACCGCCTCCCAAGGGCCCGGAACAACGACGAGTGGGGGAGAGATCGGCAGCGAGCAGTACGTTGAGGCTGAACGGTTGGACGGGGCTCGCGCGCTGAACGAGGATCAAAAGTCTGTGAGCAATGCAGCGCCAGCAGCGGCAAAAGCGCCGGACGCGCCTTGATCATCTGTTGGTCGAGTTGGGCCTGGTGCCATCGCGTGCGCGGGCCCGGGATTTCATTCGCCGCGGGCTTGTCGACGTCGCGGGAGCGACGGAGCGCAGGCCGGGCGCCAACGTCGCCGCCAATGCCTCCATTCGCCTGTCGCCAGCTGCGGGCGGCCATGTCTCGCGCGGAGCCGTAAAGCTCCTCGCCGCACTCGACCACTTCCGCTTCCCGGTCGCCGGTGTCGTTGCGCTCGACGTGGGGGCCTCCACAGGGGGGTTCACGCAGGCCTTGCTCGACCGAGGTGCGGCACGCGTTTATGCGGTCGATGTGGGCCATCGCCAGCTGCACGCGCGCTTGGCTGCGGACGCCAGAGTGGTGGTGCTTGAGGGCTGCGACGCGCGTCGGCTCGATCGCAGGCTGGTCCCGGAGGCGGTCGGCGCTGTCGTCGCCGACGTCAGCTTCGTTTCCCTGACGAAGGTGCTGCCGGTGCCATTGACGCTGACCGGCGCCGGCGCCTGGCTCGTGGCACTGATCAAGCCGCAGTTCGAAGCGGGGCGTAGAGCTGTGGGCAAGGGCGGTATTGTGCGCGATCCGGCGGCGCGCCGGCGGGCCGTCGATTTGGTGCGCAACTGGGTCGCCGGGCAGCCGGGTTGGCGCGTGCGGGAGGTGATCCCGTCGCCAATCGGCGGAGGCTCCGGCAATCTTGAGTTCCTCCTGGGAGCGGTGCGTGAAGACTAAGGCGCGTGAGGTGGAGATCGAAGGGCTCGGGGCGCAGGGCGACGGCATCGTCAACACGCCCTCGCAGCCCCGTCTCTACGTGCCGTTCGCGCTGCCGGGCGAGCGCTGGCGCATCGCCGAGGGTGAGCCCGACAAGATGTTGCGGGCGCACCCGGAGCGGGCCACTCCGCTCTGCCGGCACTTCGGCAGCTGCGGCGGCTGCGTGGCACAACACGTACCCGACGATCTCTATATCGCCTGGAAGCGCGCGATGGTGGTGCATGCCTTCATGCATCGGGGCATCGAGGCGCCGGTCGGCCCACTTGTAGGGGTTCCGCCAGCGAGCCGGCGACGCGTGACGCTGTACGCTCGGCGCTATTGCAAGGATTTGCACCTCGGGTACTACCGCGCGGCGACGCACGACATCCTGAGCGTGGTGGAGTGCCCGATCGCGGTGCCGGCGATAGCCGCTGCCCTGCCCGCGCTGCGCGAAATGCTGGAACCCGTGCTGTCCGGCGAAGGAGAGGCGGGCATCACCGTCCTGGCTACGCCCGCCGGCCTTGATGTGCGGATGATGTTCACGCGCGGCGGCTCTGTGCGCAAAGACTATCCGCGCATGGCGGCCCTAGCCGCGCGCCATGGGTTCGCCAGACTGACCGTCGAGCAGGACACGCTCGTGCAGTCGAGGCGGCCGTTGCTGACGTTCGGGAGTGTCGAGGTCGAGCCGCCGCCGGGCGCGTTCGTTCAAGCTGTGCCGCAAGCCGAGGCCGTTATGGTTCGCCTCGTCGTCGCTGCTGCCGGCAAGGCCAAGCGCGTCGCCGACCTCTTCTGCGGCATCGGCACGTTTACGTTTGCGCTGGCGCGGCATGCGCGCGTTCTGGCACTCGACCATGAAGAGGCATCGGTCGCTGCGCTCCGGGCTGCCGTGCGGCGCGCCCAGGGCCTAAAGCCCATCGAGGCCAAGGTGCGCGATCTTTTCCGCGTGCCGATCTCGGCCAAGGAACTGGGCGGCTTCGACGCCGCTGTGCTCAACCCTGCGCGCGCCGGGGCCGAGAGCCAAGCCCATCAGCTTGCACGGGCGTCCGTGCCGATCGTCATCTATGTCTCATGCAATCCTGGCACCCTGGCGCGAGACGTGCGCATTCTGCTCGACGGTGGCTACACGCTCGAAAGCGTCTCGCCGATCGATCAGTTCCTCTACGCCCCCCACGTGGAAGCGGTCGCGGTGCTCAGGCGCCCGAAACGTTCGCCTCCACCTTGACGCCGACCCCAACCGGGCAGCTCAGCCCCGTCCCGCCGAGACCGCAATAGCCGTGCGGCACCTTGGCCAGGTACTGCTGGTGGTAGTCCTCGGCGAAGTAGAACGGCGGGGCATCGACGATCTCAGTGGTGATGGGACCATAGCCGTTGGCCGCCAGCACCTTTTGGTAGGCCTCCTTGGAAGCCTCCGCGGCCGCTCGCTGAGCGGGCGAGGTCACGTAGATGCCTGAGCGATACTGCGTGCCGATGTCGTTGCCCTGACGCATGCCCTGCGTGGGATCATGGCTCTCCCAGAAGGTCTTAAGCAGTTGCTCGTAGCTGACTTTCTTGGGATCGAACACCACCAGCACAACCTCGTTGTGGCCCGTGCGGCCGGTGCACACTTCCTCGTAGGTCGGGTTGGGCGTAATGCCGCCGGCGTAGCCCACCGCAGTCACCCAGATGCCATCACCCATTTCCCAGAACTTGCGCTCGGCGCCCCAGAAGCAGCCGAGCCCGAACATCGCTATCTCGAGCCCCTCCGAATAGGGGCCTTTGAGTGCGCGCTTGCTGAGGAAGTGCACGTTGGCGGTCGGGATTGGCTGGGCGCGGCCTTTGAGCGCGGTGTCGGCGGTCGGCATCTCGAGCTTTTTGCGGGAAAACAGCATGGGGGTTCGAGCCGTGGTGTTGGGATCGGTGTTCCTGATATAATGCGCATTCGTCTGCGGGCAAAACCCATACTGCTCACGTCCCTGTGTTGGCAGGAGAGCAGCTTTGGCCAGAAGGGTGAACGGATTCGAGCGCACTCATTGCCCAGACTTCTGCCTCAATTGGCGAACACGTTGACGCGCCGGCGGCGGCGTCCGGCGAAGGCAAAGAGCAGGCCCAGCACGGCGAACAGGGCCCAGGTTGGCACCAGCAGAAGCTTGCGCACGCCGAGCTCCCACACCAGAGGATGCGTCGCCCGCGATACCGTGCTCTGTGCGCTCGACAGCATCCCCGGGGCAATTCTGGACCAATGCTCAACGAGGGAAGTGGTCACCATGCTGCCGGCGGCCAAAGAGCGTGTGCCGTCGTAGACTGCGGCGATCACGGCGACCAGTAGGAAGACGCCCGCCAGGAACCGGAAGAAGGCCAGCATGCTATCCGTGCTATGCGCGTTAACCCATGCAGGCTGGCGCCCCCTGGCGCACTGCCCACCGCGTCACAATGCACGAGGATTGCGGCGCCGCAACTGCCTTGGTGAGGCTGAGCCATGGCGCTTGCGCTCGCCGTGGCCCTATCTATATTGCCCGCCAACCTGCCCACGGCAGCGCGCTCGCGGGCTCAGCGAGTGCTGGGAGGGATGGCCGAGTGGCTGAAGGCGCACGCTTGGAAAGCGTGTATACGGGCAACCGTATCGTGGGTTCGAATCCCACTCCCTCCGCCACCGGGTCGATTTGAGGAAATCCGCAGACGTCCCGAGACGTCCGAAAATCTCAACGATATCATAGATCTGAGTGGAACTTAGGGCTTTTCACCGTCCGCTGCCGTCTGGTACAATCCGCGAACAAAACGTGGGTACAGACGTGGGTAGAGATATCCGTAGCCGGAAGGTTCCCCGATCATGTCCATCAACCGATTGTCGCAGCTCGAGGTGGCAAACGCCAAAGTCGGGATGCATGGCGACGGCGGCGGCCTCTATCTGCAGGTGACAAAGACGGCTGCCGGGCGTCTCAACAAGAGCTGGCTCTTTCGCTACAGCGTCGGCGGCCGGGAACGACAAATGGGGTTAGGCGCGCTGAGCGAAGTCAAGCTTACCGACGCCAGACAAAAGGCGGCCGAGTGCCGCCAACAGCGGCTCGATGGAATCGATCCGATCGAAACGCGTGAGAATGCTCGGCGGCTATCAGAGGCACGCAATGTAACGTTTCGCCAAGCCTTCGAGCTCTTCTTCGCTACGAAGCGCAAGAGCCTGTCCAACGCGAAGCATAGCGCGCAGTGGCAGTCGACGATGGAGACATATGTCTTCCCGACCATCGGCAATCGGGCAGTCGCGGAGGTCGAAGCTCGAGAGATCCTGGACCTGCTCACGCCAATCTGGTTCGCCAAGCCAGAGACGGCGAGACGCGTGCTGCAGCGCATGGAGGCGATTTTCAAATCCGCAATCCTGCGCGGCCAGCGCGAGCGGGTGTCTCCGTGTGTGGGCGTGACACAGGAGCTTGGCACCCGCCATCAGAAGGTGGTTAACCACCGGGCTTTGGACTACCGGCGATTGCCGGCGTTCATCGCGGATTTGCGTGTAAGTAGTAGTCAGCCAGCGACACGACTAGCGTTCGAGTGGCTCGTCCTGACGGCAACGCGCAGCGGCGAGACACGACTGGCGCGTTGGGACGAGATCGACGAGCGAGCGCGACTTTGGACGATTCCTGCCGGGCGCATGAAGGCAAAACGCGTTCATGTCGTGCCGCTTTGCGAACGCTGCCTGGAGATTCTGAAGCTCTCCCGCGCACTGTACCCGTCCTCTCATCTAATCTTTCCCGGAACGAAGTTGGGTTCGGCACTCTCAAATATGACGTTCACGAAGGTCTTGAGGGACATGGGATATGCGCTGGAGGCTACTCCGCACGGAATGCGGAGCGCCTTCAAGGACTGGTGCGCCGAGGTTGCCAAGGTGCGCGATGAGGTGAGCGAAGCGGCCCTAGCCCACACCATCCCTGGCAAGGTCCGCGCCGCCTATCTCCGCACGGACTTCTTGGAGGAACGAAAGGCCCTCATGGCAACATGGGCAAAGTATTGCGCAACAAGTGCACCGGCGCCACGTCGATCTAACAATCTCGCCGCCGCATAGAGCGCATAACCTGAAAGACACACTTGAAATTTCAATGATCGACATTGCAACTTGGGCTGGCGGAGGCGTTTGTTGGCCAAGAGCGCGCTCGTCACACTCAATACGTTGCTGACCATTGTGATATTGTCATCTAGACGCCTCGACCAAGAGGCTCCGAACGCTTCAAGCGCGGAGTACCGCTGCAAGACGTGCATTGCCGCGTGAGAACAAATAGGGCAAACACCCAGTCTGGGGGACTGGGGGTCAGGAGTTCAAATCTCCCCGCTCCGACCAATAAGATCAACAAGTTATGTGACTTACACCTCTCGCGTTCTTCTCTTGGGGTTCCCGTGGGGATCCCGCGCGACGCGGCTTAAGCCGGACTTTGCCGGCTTTCTTTCAACACGAATCGCTGCGCGCCAGGTCGCTCACTTCGCGCGCAAGGGGTCGATAGTTCGAACCTCCACACTCCGAGCAATCTTGGCCCGCAATGGAACACCGACGGACGGACTGCCGCTCAGCTCGCTTGATCGACGTGCGCTCAGGCTCCGACACAGTGCGTTGCCGCTGGCGGTATGCTCCCAGAGCCGAATGAATATCTGGGCCTCTGGGTCATTGGTGCCAACAGTGAAGCCCGGTTCGTCTTCGTCCTCTTCTTGGCGCACCGCAGTCGATCGATTTGGCGCCACTTCAAATGGACCGTCGGGATGTTGCTGAGGATCCTCACGGCGATCTCCTTTTTTTCGCGAGGTCCAGACCCTTCAGCAGCTTCGTGACCTTGAGGATGCGCGCGTGATCGATCGGCTTCTCGTCCATGATCGATCTCTCGTTCGATGATCGCGCCGCGCGTCGGGATTCTTCGAAGAGGCGCCACCGACTGGATCAAGATGAAATCCCAAAGTTGGCGCGAGGCCAACAAGGACCGGTGCGACAATCCTCAGCTGATTGAACCCGCGTGTTGTCCCATGACAGCCCCTTCCTGGGAATCAAGCACTTCATCGTGTTAATCGCTCAAGTGCTTGCACATCCTTCACCGAAATGGTTCGGCCCGGCCCTGTTTCTATTGCACCAGCAGCCTCCAAGGCCTTGAGCTGGCGGCTCACGGTCTCAATGCGCAGACCGAGATAGTCACCTATTTCGCTTCGCGACAGGGGTAAGTCGAACTGCTGTGCTTGCGGCCGAGCACAAGACGCGCACTCCGGCGCGCGGATGCGTCGCCACATCAGCAAAATGAACGCGGCGAGCTTTTCCTGCGCCGTGCTTCGACCGAGCCGGAGCATCCAGTCACGGGCCGTTTCGAGCTCATCAAGGGTTCTCTCCAGGAATAGCTGCTTTAGCTCGCCTTGATCCCGCATTAGGCCTTCAAAGTGTTGACGGCTGAAGCAACAGAGCTCCACTGCCGTCGCCGTTTCTGCGATGTGCGAGCTGGCCGGCCCGAAGGGGCGACCAAGGAAATCAGACGGGAACAGCAGTGCGACGATCTGTTGCCGGCCATCCGGCAGGCTCTT
>Ga0306920_100000302_pt1 | contig 56923 bp, 45 predicted proteins | sample flu12Cox44000170_FD_204666 | JGI IMG/M metagenome (GOLD analysis project Ga0306920, IMG submission 204666) | Lab enrichment of tropical soil microbial communities from Luquillo Experimental Forest, Puerto Rico - flux4day.12C.oxic.44.000.170 (v2)... | ecosystem: Environmental > Terrestrial >... | reverse complement strand
ACGCAAATTCGTCTTGCCGCTGCCATGGAATGGCACTAGCCTGATCGTTGGGCAGAGGGTGGTTCTGGGTTCTCGGGTTCAGGAGGATGAACCATGGCTCTGCACGCCGAGACGGCGGCACAGACGCGCTTGGCCACACACAGCAAGAACCATTGTCCGCAATGCGGCGAGTGGCTGCTCGCGCCCGACTGGTCTGAATATTTGAACGAGCGCTGCGTAAGGCACACTTGGTCGTGCCAAAACTGCAGCTATGAATTCGAGACCGCGGTTTTCTTCGCGCCGCGCGAGGACATCGCGGCTTAGTCGGGATTGCGCGGCGGGTAGGGATGTTGCGCGCCTTTGAAATCGGTGATCTGCATTCCGTCGGCGCTCAGATAGACTGGGCCGATCGGAGATTTGCCGTGCCCGCCTGGAATATCCAGCACATAATTTGGCTGACAAAGGCCTGAATAGTGTCCGTGCAGCGCGCGCATCACGGCCCGACCTTCGGCAATCGAGGTGCGGAAATGCGCCGTGCCAGGCGCCAGATCGGCATGATGAAGGTAGTAAGGTTTTATGCGGCATTCGACCAAGGCGCGCATCAGCTCGCCCAGTGTCGCCGCATCATCGTTGACGCCGCGTAACAGCACGGATTGCGACAGCATTGGGATGCCGGCGTCGACTACACGACCGCAGGCGGCGCGCGCCGCGTCATTGAGTTCGCGCGAGTGGTTTACGTGCAAGACCATGAAGGTCGCCTTGGTGGTGCGTAGCGCCCGCACCAGCGCGGGCGTGATGCGCTCCGGCGCCGCCACCGGCATTCGGGTATGAAGGCGAATGACTTTGACGTGGTCTATCGCGGCCAGGTGGGTAATCACCTCGCGCAGCCGGCGCGGCGGCAGCAAGAGTGGATCGCCGCCGGTCAAAATAACTTCCCAGATCTGCGGTGTTTGGCGGATGTAGTCGAGCGCGGCGGCGAGCGCGGCGGCGCTGAGGGCTCCCCGGCCCGGCCCGACCATTTCGCGACGGAAGCAGAAACGGCAATAGACCGCGCAGGCATTGACGAGCTTCAAGAGAACGCGATCAGGATAGCGATGGACTACGCCCGCTACGGGGCTGTGCGTATCATCGCCGATCGGATCTTTGCTTTCTTGCGGATCAGAGTCGAGCTCGCGCTCGTCGGGGACAAATTGCAGTGCAATCGGATCGTGCGCATCGGCTGTGTCGATTGAGCCCATCAAAGCCGGCGTAATTGCTACGGCATAGCGCGCAGCAACCCTCTCCAGGATCGCCAACCGATCCGGCTCTGTGAGCCGCGCTTCGGCAAGTTCGGACAGGTTGCGCAAAGTTCTCCTGGTTGCAGGCATGGCCGAACCTCATTTCCCAGACTGTCTCGTTTCCCGCTGCCTGCTCGATCGCGGCGGTCGGCGGTCTCTTCTACTGCGATGGATCATCGAGCGGTGTCCAGAGCACCTGCTCGATGCGCGATGCGCCGGTCGCCAACATGATGAGCCGGTCGAGGCCAAGCGCAATCCCGGCCGCTTCCGGCATGTGGGCAAGAGCGGCAAGGAAATCTTCGTCGATCGGATAGCGCTCGCCGTAGCGACGTTCTTTCTCGGTCATTTCCTGTTCCAGCCGCCGGCGCTGCTCGACCGGATCAGTCATCTCGCCAAAGCCGTTGGCGAGCTCGATGCCGCAAACGTAAATTTCGAAACGTTGGGAAAGCCGCGTATCGCACGCGGGTTTCGCCAATGCTGAGACCGCGGCCGGATATTCATCGAGTATAGTGGCGCGGCCGAGGCCCAGATTGGGCTCGATCCGCTCCACCATTATGCGGCTGAAAATATCGGCCCAGCGATCATCTTCAGCGATGCGGATGCCTGCTTTTTGCGTCGCGCGCCCCAGCGCTTCGCCATCCGCCGTTCCAGCGGATAGCGTGGCAAGAAGATCGACACCGGAAAAGCGCGTAAAAGCATCCGCGACCGTAAGCCGCTCCGGCTCGGCAAAGGGATCGGCCGAGCGCTCGCGGCAGCGGAACTGGCGCACTCCCCCGGCAAGCGCCGCCTCGCGCAAGACCGCACAGCAGTCTTTCATGAGGGTCTCGTAGTGCTCGCCTGCGCGATACCATTCGAGCAGCGTGAACTCAGGATGATGGAGCGCGGTGCGCTCACGATTACGAAAGGATCGGGCAAATTCGACGATTCGCCGCTCGCCAGCCGCCAGTAGTTTCTTGCAGGCAAATTCCGGAGAGGTCCGCAGATAAAATGGCGAGGAGCTGCCGGCATTGTCGATAAGGGCGGTGGAAAACGCATGCAGATGCGTCTCGTTGCCAGGCGACGCCCGCAACATGGCAGTCTCGACCTCGACGAATTCCTGCGCCCCGAACCATGCCCGCAGCGCCGCGATGATGCGGCCCCGCGTCAATAGCATCGGCCGCCGATCTCGATGTCTGTCGGGTGCCCAAAAGGGCGAGGAAAATGGCGGAACGCGCGACATGTATCCTTGTCCGGCGGCGATTGAGAAATGACTAGCGATAAAGCTCAAGATCAGTATGGTGCGCCCGGAACGTGAAAGCCATTGAGGAAGCCGTGAAAGTCATCGCCAGTTCGTTGCGCAAAGGCAATATCGTCGAAATCGACGGCAAACTCGGGGTCGTTGTGGCCGCCGAGAACATACATCCCGGCAAAGGCACGCCGGTGACGCAGCTCGATATCCGCCGCATCAGCGATGGAGTAAAGGTCTCGCTACGCTTTAAGACCACCGATCAAGTCGAACGTGCCTTCGTCGAAGATCGCAAACATCAGTACATGTATCAGGACGGCGATGGCTTCCATTTCATGAACATGGAAAGCTACGATCAAGTGAGCGTGTCAGCCGATATCGTCGGTGACCAGGCAGCCTATTTGCAGCCGGAGATGGAAGTCACCATCAGCATGCACGAAGGGACGCCGCTCTCTATCGAAATGCCCCCGAAAGCGGTGCTGGAAGTCGTGGAGACCGAGCCCACAGTAAAAGGACAGACTGCGGCGTCCTCTTATAAGCCTGCTTTGCTCTCCAATGGCGTACGCACGATGGTGCCGCCTTTTGTCACAACCGGGACCAAAATCGTCGTCATGACCGCCGACGGGAGCTACGTAGAACGGGCAAAAGATTGAGCTTTGCTCGCCAATTCACAGCTTTCCTGATTTCATCTGAATATTTATTCATCATGCGGTGTGATTGGATCGAAAATGCCGTTGCGCGGCTTGGCACAATGCGCATTGATCGCGATATTAGAGAATCCGAACGCTCAGGATTCCGCACGTGCGCCTTGGCAGCAATATTTCGGACCGCCTGTTTGCAGCGACGCTCGCTTGCCCGCTGCTGCTTGCATCCGTCGATGCCGTGCTGGCAGGCTGCAAGCCGGATCATTTCCGGCCGCTTTTCTTCATCAAGAACATGGGCGCCTGTTCTTTCAGTACCGAGACGATGAGCTTTGCGGGCACGCCAGTGCAGCAAGCGCTCTGTCTGATGCGCGGCATGGATCAAACCAGGAATTTGGCTCCGCCCGTGCCTGAGCTGCCGGCGACGCTGGCGGAGCTCGTCGGGCAAACGGCCGGGCTGCCTTCGCGTGCGATCCTCGCCGATTATCTTTCAATCCTGGGTCTCGAGGCTGAATTCGGCGACTTTCTCTGGCTGCCGGTGTCGCACGCTTACGACAACAGAATTGAAGCGCCCATGGCGCGCTATTTTGTGATCCACGATACCAGCGGTCCCAATTTCGGCCGTCGGTCGTTTCCGGACGACATCGACGGGGGCGGCAAAGTCAATGACCTACGAAATTTCGATTGTTCCGACGGCTGGGGCAAAGCTCACGTCGTCATCAACCGCACCGGTCAGCTGCTCCTCGCGCACGACTATTCAATCCCGTGGCGCGAGACCAAGTTCGAGCAAGCCGCGGAATTCGGAGGCGCGTTGAAAGGATTGTTCCTACACAACGAAATGATCCAGCCGCGGCGAAGCGCGCCCGGCCGCGGTCGGCGTAACGACGCGCGATCGCCCGATCCGGCGTTCACGCCGGCCCAATACGATCGGCTTGCATTGCTCTACGTCATCGCCAGCGTGCGTGCCGAACGGTGGCTCATTCCGGCATTTCACGCCGCGATCGATGCCGAGATCGCCAACGGCCATGACGATCCCTTGAACTTTGATATCGACAGTTTTGCCAAGAGCGTCGATAGCCTGATCGCCAAATTGTCAACGCCGGACCAGATCCAGGCCGCGCATCAATAGCGACCGCAAGCGGATCGGAGGGCGGCCCCTTACCGGCGCGGCAAAGCTATGCCAAGACCGGCTCCGGTTAATACGTCAGTGGGGCGTACGGCCATGGTCGTCACAAAACCCGGTTCGCGTGTGACACGGCGCGCTATGCTGACGGCGCTAATGGGTAGCGTCGCGACATTGTGCGCTCCTTATGCAGCGCGAGCGGACATTCCGTTTGAACAGTGGGTTGCCGCATTTCGCAGCAAGGCGACGGCGCGCGGCATCAGCGATGAAATTTATGCGCGCGTAATGCGCGGCATGCAGCCCGACATGACCGGGCTTATCGCCATTCAAAATCAGCCGGAGATCAATCAGCAGCTCTGGCAATATCTCAATCGCGCCGCCTCGGATTGGAGGATCGCCGCCGGCAAGGTAAGGGCCAAAGAATATGCCGCGCTCCTGTCACGCATCGAGCGCGATTTCGGCGTCGAACCTTCATTCATGCTCGGCGTGTGGGGCATCGAGTCGGCATTCGGCGATCCGATCGTAGAGAAGAATCACATGCGGCCGGTCATCCCTTCGCTGGCGACGCTCGCTTGGGCGGAACCGCGCCGCCGCAGTTACTGGGAAAGCGAATTCATCAATGCGCTGGCGATCGTTCAGCGTGGCTGGAGCACGCCCGAAGAAATGGTCGGCTCCTGGGCCGGCGCTATGGGCCACACCCAGTGGATGCCTGAGGTCTGGCTGCATCTGGGCGTCGACTACAATGGCGACGGAAAGATCTCCCCTTACGGCCCGCCTGACGATGCGCTCGCCACCACGGCGCGTTACTTCGTTGAGCGTGGCAATTACCGCCGCGGCGAGCGTTGGGGCTACGAAGTGCACATGCGACGACCCATCAGCGGCAAGGCTTCACGCAGCTACGCAGCCTGGCATGCGCTCGGAGTTGTTCGCGCCGACGGCGAGCCCTACCCGCAGCCGCATGCTACGGCACGCGCCTGGGTGCCGGTCGCCGGCGGCCCGGCTTTCCTACTCGGACCCAATTTTTTCGCCGCGCGCAGCTATAACCCCGCCTTAAGCTACGCGCTCGGGCTCGTCTATCTTGGCGATCGCTGCGTCGGCCGTCCGCCTTTCGTTCAGCGGTTCCCCGACAGCGAGCCACCACCCACCGTTGCCGAGATCGAGGAGATCCAGCGCCGGCTTACTGCGCTTGGCTTCGACACCGGCGGCGCCGATGGCCGCATCGGCAACGCCACCACCGTCGCCGTGCAGAATTACCAGCGCAAGTTGGGCATTGAGCCAGCCGACGGCTATGCCGGCGTAAAACTGCTCGCGCGTCTGCGCCAAGGATCATAAGCGTCGCAAAATACCGCCGCTCAGCAGGCGTCCGAGGCCGCTTGTGCATTGAGCAACGATCCGGTTGGATGGCGCCCCTACCCCTGTCCCTCGCAGGGCTCATGTCGCCGTAGTTCGCAAGCACTTCCGCCGAAAGGAATACCGCAATGACGCCGCCCACTTCCGCAACCGCTCGCGCCAAGACCAATGACGCCGATCCCGCCGTGGCCGGGATGGAGCGACCGACGCCGGCCGGCGTCAACGCGCCCGGTTTCGGCAGCGACGTAATCGCCGACGCGCTGCGCACACTCGACATTCCCTATATCGCGCTCACGCCGGGAGCGAGCTACCGCGGTCTGCACGACAGCATCGTCAACTATCTTGGCAATACCAAGCCGCAGATGCTGCTTTGCTTGCACGAGGAAACCGCGATCGCCATCGCCCATGGCTATGCCAAGGTGACAGGCAAGGCGATAGCCACGGCCGTGCATTCGAATGTCGGCCTGATGCACGCGACGATGGCGATGTTCAATGCCTGGTGCGACCGCATGCCGGTGGTCGTGCTCGGCGCAACCGGACCGGTCGATGCTGTCAAGCGCCGGCCGTGGATCGACTGGATTCACACTGCGCGCGATCAGGGCGCGCTGGTGCGTGACTACACCAAATGGGACGACCAGCCCTCTTCGCCGGGCGCCGCACGCGAAGCTATTCTGCGCGGCACCTGGATCGCCAATACCGCGCCATGCGGCCCGGTCTATATCAATTTCGACGCCGAACTCCAGGAAGCCAAGATTTCCGAACCACTGCCGTCAATCGAGGTCGCGCGCTACATGCCGACGATCGCAACCGCGGTGCCGTCTGACCTCGTGCGCGAGGCGGCAGCCGTGCTCAAAGGTGCAAAACAGGTGTTGATGCTTGCGGGCCGTGCCTCGCGCAGCACAGCCGCCTGGGATGCGCGCGTGGCGCTCGCGGAAGCATTGAATGCGCGTGTCGTCACAGATCTTAAGATCGGCGCCACTTTTCCGACCGACCACCCGCTTTACGTCGGATCGCCGCGCGCGATCACGCCGGACAGCGTCGAAGGACTGAAGAATGTCGACGCCGTCCTTAGCCTCGACTGGGTCGATCTCGCTGGAGCGCTTCGTTATTTCGGCCCCTCCCCTGCGGTGAAAGTCGTCCAGATCTCGCTCGACCATCGCATTCACAATGGCTGGAGCATGGACCACCAGGGACTACCGCCGGTCGACCTGTTGTTGTCGGCCGATCCTGATCTCGTCGTTCCTGAGCTTGTGAAAGAGATCGGCAAGAGCGCAAAGCCGCACGCAGTGCCGAGCCCGCGCACAGGATCAGGCAAGGAGCCGGCCGGGTTCACCAACGAACATATCGCGGGCGCTTTGCGCAAAGTGCTCAGCCAACGCGCCGTCACTTATACGCACCTGCCGCTGTCATGGGATGACAGATGGCTCACCTTCCGTCATCCGCTCGATTATATCGGCTCGGATGGCGGCGGCGGGGTCGGCGGCGGTCCCGGCATTTCCGTGGGCGCAGCGTTGGCCCTCAAAGGCTCCGGACGATTGCCGGTTGCAATCTGCGGTGACGGCGATTTTCTGATGGGCGTCACTGCAATCTGGACCGCCGTACACTACAAAATCCCGCTCCTGTTTGTGCTCGCCAATAATCGCTCCTTCTACAACGACGAACTCCACCAGGAGCGGATGGCGCGTGCGCGCAATCGGCCGATCGAGAACAAATGGATCGGCCAGCGCATGGCCGATCCCGAAGTTGATCTCGCCGCCATGGGCCGCGCCCAAGGCGCCGCCGGATTTGGTCCAGTGACCAAGGCCGCCTACCTCGCTCCCACCCTGGAAAAAGCCGTTGCCGCCGTGGAAGCCGGCCAGGTCGCGGTCGTCGACGTTCGCGTCGAGCCCGGCTATACGGCCGCCATGACCGCGGCAATGACGCGTGGGAGCAACTGAGAACCTTACAACTTGAAAGTCTCGTAAGTCGCGGGATGGAAGAGTTCGTCCACCTGGACGCGCCGCGACGACAGACCTTCGCCGTGATGCTGCGCCAGGAAATAGTCAAGGACCTTGCGGTTAGCCTCGACGCCGTATGACCAGAAATCGTGGCCCATCAGGCCGCGCGCGTCGCTCAGCTGCTCTTCGACGAATGGCAGGGTCACCTTCGTCGCCGAAGTGTCAGACAGCTTTTTCAGTCCAGCCTCTTTCGCTTGCTCAAATGCCTTATACACGGCGCTCGGCAGCCATGGATGTCGCTCGGCAAGCTCGCGGCGGATGCCGACCACATGCATGATCGGGAAAAAGCCAGTGCGTTTGAAATAATCTTTCGCCACGGCGGTCGGATCAGGGAACAGCCAACCGACATGCGGATGGCCTTTTTCCATCGATTTAGGCGGCCGAGGCGCAATGAAGCCATCAATGTCGCCGGCTTCTAACAGTCCCGAAATCGTTGCCCCGCTCGGCGTATTGTCGAGCCGCACGCCGGCCGGCAATTTGATCGTGATCTTTTCCGGCCGCCCAGCCTGCTCTATGCCGCCGCGTATCCAATGGATATCCGAGCGCTTGACGCCATAGTCGTCTTCAAGAAACGCCCGGGCCCAGACATTTGCCGTCAACTGATACTCTGGCACGCCGACTTTGCGGCCCTTCAGATCCTGCGGCTTCTTGATCCGGTCGGTACGCACATAAACGGAGGTGTGACGGAAGGCGCGCGACACAAAGGCGGGGACGGCGATATAGGGGCAATCATTTTGCGCAGTCTTCACCGTGTAGCTCGATAGCGACAGTTCGCAGATATCGAACTCGGCAGCGCGAAAGGCGCGGAAGAAAATCTCTTCCGGGACAAGAGTCATATAGACCGGATCGACGCCGTCGATCTGGACACTGCCGTCGATAAGGGCCCGGGTGCGATCGTAGTCGCCGACCGCAACCGAAAGATTGAGCTTGGCCATGCGCCGTCCTACCTGCCTTGCGCCGCTATATTGTAGCTGATAGCCGTTCCGCTCCGGGCGTGCCAAGACTGCTGCCAACACTGCCCATCTGGTACGGGCCCAGGCTCGTGTTCTTTGATCAGCGCGGAATTCCCAGCGGCTCGGCCGGTGCAATATCGGTCAATTTGAATTGGACCCGCTCCTCGCCGCCCCAGCGGTCGAGCGCAAAGCAACCGGCAGCGTGGACCTGCCGACCAAGACTGTTACGCACTGCAGCACCCAATGTCTGCCGAGCAGTGCGAAAAGCAATGGCGTTTACTGTAGCGCCATCGCCTGATTTCAGCCGCACGCGCATATGCGCCTGGCCGACCTCTTCAGCATAAGTCACTGTATGCGCAGGGAGCGCGATGATCGGCTCGGGATTGCCCGAACCAAATGGTCCGGCGCGCGCGATCATTGCCAGAAGATTGCCATCGGCTGCCGCTGCGCTCACCGCGCCATCGATCAACAGACCACTGCCGCGGCGTGCTTTCTCGACGTCGGTCGCCAGCGTCGCTTCAAGATATGCCCGCAGCTCGGCAAGCGCGCTCTTGCGCAAAGTGACCCCCGCCGCCATCGCGTGCCCGCCCCCTTTGAGAATGAGGCCTTTGGCAACCGCCTGCCGCACGGCGCGCCCGATATCGACGCCTGGGATGGATCGGCCGGATCCGGTTCCGGTGCCGCCCGGCTCGAGCGCAATTGCGAAAGCGGGGCGCGCAAATTTTTCCTTCAGTCGTGCAGCGACCAGGCCGACGATGCCCGGGTGCCAACCTTCGGCCGCGGTGACAATGACCGCTCCTTTATCTTCCGAACCGAGTGCCGCATCCGCTTCGGCTTCGGCCTGCGCCAGCGTTTCCTGCTCGATGACCTGTCGTTCGCGATTGACCCGATCCAGCTCAGCGGCGATCTTGGCCGCCTCAATCGGATCGTTCTCCAAGAGGAGCCGCACACCCAAATCCGCCCGCCCGATGCGGCCGCCGGCATTGATCCGCGGCCCGAGCAGAAAACCCAAATGCCAAGCCTCCGGTGGACCGGCAAGCCGCGCCACGTCCATGAGGCTGATGTGGCCCGGCCGCTCGCGGCGGCGAAGCGCAATCAGGCCCTTGGCGACGAAAGCGCGATTGAGTCCAATGAGCGGCACCATGTCGGCGACCGTCCCCAGTGCGACATCATCGAGATAGCCGAGCAGATCGGGCTCCGGCCGTTCGGCCCGCCAAAAGCCACGCTCACGCAAAACACGATTGACGGCGACTACGGTTATGAAAGTGAGCCCGACAGCCGCAAGATGACCGAGGCCGGAGAGATCGTCGCGTCGGTTTGGGTTAACGATTGCCAGTGTTGGCGGCAGCTCCTGGTCGGCCTGATGATGGTCGATAACCACCGCGTCAAGTCCGGACGCTTTCGCTTCTGCGAGCGCTTCAATACTTGTCGTGCCGCAATCGACGCAAACGAGCAACGTAGCGCCGCGCGCGGCCAGACCACGCACCGCTTCGACATTGGGCCCATAGCCTTCAAACAGGCGGTCCGGAATATGGATGATCGGTTCGATGCCGCATTGACGCAGGAAGCGAGCAAGCAATGCGGCCGAAGTTGCGCCGTCCACGTCATAGTCGCCAAAAATCGCTATGCTTTCGGCGCGCACCGCGGCATCCGCAACCCGCTCGGCCGCTTCCTTCATGCCGGTAAGCACATGCGGATCGGGCATTTCCCGCCGGACGGTAGGATCGAGGAAGGCATCTACCGCGTCGGCTTCGATATCGCGGCCGGCAAGGATGCGAGCGAGAAGTTCCGGCAGCGCATGACGTTGTGCGATCGCAAGCGCTCGCGCAGCACCCCGTTCGTCCAGCCGGTCGCGCCAAGCGCGCCCGGTCGCCGAACTCTCGACGCCGAGAAATAAACGCTTTGCAGTCATTTCGCCGTCCTACACCGCAACGCAAGCCAGCAATGGGGACGACGGTACCTGATTCAGCGAATCAGGCTCAAACTATCTGAACTTATCCACGCGGTGATGTTCGGCCCTGATCCAGCGGATGGTCCCGCTGGTTGAGCGCATGACCACCGTTTCGGTCTCGATCACAGCCCTGCCGAACTGCACTCCCCGCAGCATACGGCCATCGGTAATGCCCGTGGCCGCGAACAGGCATTCGCCTCGCACCATGTCTTCGATCTGGTATTTGCGATGCGGATCCTTGATGCCCATTTTGGCCGCACGCGCGCGCTTTTCCTCCGTATCGAGCACCAGGCGGGTCTGCATTTGACCGCCGATACAGCGCAGCGCCGCAGCCGCCAATACACCCTCCGGCGCACCGCCTATGCCAAGGTAAATATCGATGCCGGTCTTGTCGGGGTCAGCGGTGTGAATGACGCCGGCGACATCGCCATCGGTGATCAAGCTGACCGCAGCGCCGGCTTTGCGCACCGCGCCGATCAGATCGGCGTGGCGCGGCCGATCGAGGATCATGGCGGTAATTGCCTCAGGATTGACGCCTTTGGCCTTGGCGAGATTGATAATGTTTTCTTCCGCTGGCGCATCGAGATCGACCACGTTGTTCGGGTAACCCGGCCCGACCGCGATCTTGTCCATGTAGATGTACGGCGCGTGGAGGAGCGTTCCGTCCTGGGCCAGAGCAAGGGTTGCGATAGCACCCGGCATATTCTTGGCGCACAGCGTCGTGCCCTCGAGCGGGTCGACGGCGATGTCCACCTTCGGTCCCGATCCGGTGCCGACCTTCTCGCCGATGAACAGCATCGGCGCTTCATCCATCTCGCCTTCGCCGATCACGACCGTACCGTCGATCGCCAGTTCGCTCAATTCGCGGCGCATGGCATCGACCGCGGCCTGGTCGGATTTCTTCTCGACTCCCCGGCCGCGCAACCGCGCGGCAGCCACCGCCGCGCGCTCGGTCACCCGCACAATCTCGAGCGACAATGCGCGCTCAAGCTTCGGATGTTGACCGATCGGCTTAGACGACATGAGGCGAGCTCCGATGCAGCTGCTAAATAGTTATCCGATTATCACGCGCGCTCGATCCGGATAACCTGCGGCCTCCCATAAACAACCCGATCCCGGCGCACCGCGGCAAGGGCCTTGTGGACGGCATCCTCGCTAGTCGCGTAGGTGATCAAGATGACCGGTACAGTTTCGGATCGCCGCGTTTGCACCGCGCCGCCGGTCCCCGCATCGTGGCGCTGCACGATCGACTCGAGCGAAATCTTTTGCTGGGCGAGGCGCCGCGCGATTGTGGCCGCGGTGCCTGGCCGATCCCGCGCTAAGAGCCGAATGTAGTAGCCACCTTCATGATGCTGCATTGGCGCTTTGCGGATTGTAGTCATCCGCGCTGCCGGACGCCCGAACGGCGGCGTGCGCACGCCGCGTGCGATATCGGCGAGGTCGGCGATGATTGCCGAGGCAGTCGCCCCCCCGCCCGCGCCTGGACCGACTAGCGTGATCGGCGCAAGTCCATCTGCATCGATCGTGACCGCATTGGTGACGCCCATCACCTGCGCGATGGCGGATTCCCTCGGCACCATGGTCGGATGTACGCGCTGTTCGATACCGGCGGCGGTCTTGACCGCGACGCCGAGAAGTTTAACGCGGTAGCCGAGTTCGGCCGCGGCATTGAGATCGGCCGGCGTGATCGACGCAATGCCTTCGCTATAGACCGCGCGCGGATCAATTTTGGTACCGAAGGCGATGCTCGCCAGGATGACCAGCTTTTGCGCAGTATCGTGCCCTTCGATATCGAAGCTCGGATCGGCCTCCGCATAGCCTAGCCGCTGCGCTTCCTTCAGGCACTCGGCAAAGCCGAGCCGATCCTGTTCCATCCGGGTGAGGATATAATTGCAGGTGCCGTTGAGGATACCGTAGATGCGTGTGAAGGTCGCACCATTAAGTCCCTCGCGCAACGTCTTGACGATGGGAATGCCGCCGGCGACCGACGCTTCGAAATTAAGAGCAACGTGATGTCGTTCCGCGAGCGCGGCAAGCCGCTGGCCCTCCGCGGCGAGCAGCGCCTTATTGGCGGTGACTACAGGCTTGCCGGCGGCAAGCGCGGTTTCTACCGTAAGCTTCGCGGTACCGGCGGCGCCGCCGATCACTTCGACAAGCACATCGATCTTGGGATCGCGCGCCAGCGCCGCCGCATCGCTGATCCAACGAAACCTGTCGGCATCGAAGCTCCGTTTCTTATTGCGCGACCGGGCGCTGATCGCGACCACGTCGATGCCGCGCCCACAGCGGGCGATCAGTTTCTCGCGTCCGCGGTCCAAAAGCTGCACGACCGCACTGCCGACAGTACCGAGGCCGGCAAGACCGACTTTCAACGGTTCAGCCATGTCGCGTCGCCCGGATTGGGAGGAGTACGGACGCGACTACCGTCGCGTCGCGAGCGGAACGACGTTGTGCAGCAATTCCGGGCCAGTTTCAAGAAAGCGCCGGATATTGCGAGCTGCCTGACGAATACGCTGCTCGTTTTCGACAAGCGCGATGCGGACGTGGCCTTCCCCGTGCTCGCCGAAACCCGCGCCGGGTGAAACCGCAACGCCGGCCTTCTCCACGAGCAGCGTGGAAAACTCGACACTGCCGACCGGTCGGAATGGTTCGGGTATCGGCGCCCAAGCGAACATTGAAGCGGACGGCGCCGGCACCCGCCAACCCGCCCGGCCAAAGGATTCCACCAGCGCATCGCGCCGGCGCCGATAGGTCGCACGCATTTCATTGATGCAATCGTCGGAGCCGTTGAGCGCCGCCGTAGCTGCGACTTGGATCGGCGTGAAAGCACCGTAATCGAGATACGATTTTACCCGCCCCAGCGCCGCGATGAGGCGCTCGTTGCCGACTGCGAAACCGATCCGCCAACCCGGCATCGAATAGGTCTTCGACATTGACGTGAATTCCACGGCGACCTCGATCGCGCCGGGAACCTGAAGCAGCGAAGGTGGTGGATTATTGTCGAAATAGACTTCGGCGTAAGCGAGGTCCGACAACAGCAGGAGCGAATGTTTCTTCGCGAACGCGACAAGATCGCGGTAGAAGTCGAGCGTGGCGACACAGGCTGTCGGATTCGATGGGTAGCACACCACAATGGCGATCGGCCGCGGAATGGAGAACAGCACCGCCCGCTCCAACGCGTGAAAGAAAGCCTCATTGGCCTCCACCGGCACCGAGCGGATCGCCCCACCGGCCATCAGAAAGCCGAACACGTGAATCGGATAAGTTGGATTGGGAACGATGATGATATCGCCCGGCGCGGTGATGGCCTGGGCTACATTGGCGAAGCCCTCCTTCGAACCCAAAGTGGTGATCACCTGGGTATCCGCATTCAGCTTCACGCCGAAACGACGCCCGTAATAGGCGGCCTGCGCGCGACGCAGGCCCGCTATACCGCGCGAGGCCGAATAGCGGTCGGTACGAGGCTTGCCGACCGTCTCTTTTAGTTTCTCAACCACGTGCGCCGGCGTCGGCAGGTCGGGATTGCCCATACCGAGATCGATGATATCGGCCCCGCTATTGCGGGCGACGGCCTTGGCACGGTTAACCTGCTCAAAGACGTAAGGCGGAAGCCGGCGGATACGATAAAAGTCTTCCATGGATGTTTCCGGCGGGTCGTCTGCGGGACCCCTCTCAGTACACTATGCTTCGACCATTATCACTTGGTTTCGGCGCCCGCGCGCTGTGTGCCGTCTTCGCCCGAGGTCTGGCGCGCGGCGGCAGCGTTCGGCTGCTTTTTGGCGGCGCTGGCACTTGCCGACTTGGCCTTACCCGAACTCTTGTTTTGCCCGCCTTGCGCCTCGGCGCTTAGGCGGTCGCGTGCACTGATCAGATCCTCGGTCGCTTGTTGAACCTGGTTCGCATCAAGCGGCGCCTCGGATCGAGGCGGCGGCCGATCGTGTACGGCAGGAAAAGGCGATGGGTAGTCGGCACCCGGCGAGCAACCCGACAACGCGAGACAAAACGCGGCGGGCAGCGCGAAAAGCGCCACTGCGAGCCCTCGCGTCGTAAAGTCCCGCAGCATTCGCGTGAGCATGATGGAGTGGTTATGCAATCGCTCGCTCCGAAATGGGGTGACCCGGTCGGGTTCAGTTCATGGCAAAAGAACCGGCCCTATGACTTGGCTGGCTCGGACAGAAACATCCGGTTCCACAACAATTTAGGATGATCAACTCAGTGCCCACCCGAACTGTCAAGTTAACCTGCTAATATGTCGAAACCGGGACTGGCCGCTACCGGCTTGCTGGCGGCAGCAGGACACACTTGTGCGCGGCCCATGAGCAGGCCATTTCTGTCTAAAGGGCCGCAGAAACAGTTTGGTTACTGAGGAAACGCCGGTGCGGGCTCCATCCCATGACGCGGCACAGCAGCCTTCGGCAAATAAGCCGGCATCCGCCCAGCCGCCTAAAAAAAAGCAAGCCCCCACTTCGCCGCTGCCGGCTCAGATCGGCGCGATGGATATCGAGGCATTTTCCCGGAATCTGGCGCGGCTCGTCGAAGAAGGCGGACGCGCGCTTGCGGCTTATCTGAAACCACGCGAGCAAGGGCACGGCGACAATGAGCTCGCCGATGAGGTCACTGAAGTCGTCAAGACGCTGAGCCAAGTGGCTGAATATTGGCTGGCCGACCCGCAGCGCGCGGTCGAAATCCAGACCAGCCTAGGCAGGGCTTACCTCGATCTGTGGGCCGCGTCGATGAGACGGCTCGCCGGCGAACCGACAAGGCCGGTTGCCACGCCCGCAGCAACCGACAAACGCTTCAGCGACCCGGAATGGACACAAAATCAATATTTCGATTTTCTGAAACAAGCTTATCTGTTGACGGCGCAATGGGCCGACAAACTTGTAGCGGACGCCACCAACCTCAATCCCCATACCAAGCAGAAGGCTGAATTCTATGTGCGCCAGATCACCAATGCCCTGGCGCCGACCAATTTCGTCCTGACCAATCCCGAGCTTCTTCGCGAAACACTGACGTCCAATGCCGACAATCTCGTGCGCGGCATGCACATGCTTGCCGAAGACATCGAACGCGGCGGCGGGCATCTGAAAATCCGCCAATCCGATTCCTCGATGTTCGAGGTCGGGCGCAACCTTGCGATCACGCCGGGCAAGATCATTTACCAGAACGAGCTGATGCAGCTCATTCAATACACACCGTCTACCGAAACCGTGCTCAAGCGGCCGGTTCTAATCGTGCCGCCGTGGATCAATAAATATTACGTCCTCGACCTCACTCCGGAAAAATCCTTCATCAAATGGTGTGTTGATCAGGGATTGACCGTGTTTTGCATCTCGTGGGTCAATCCCGATGAGCGGCTGGCGCAGAAGACTTTCGAGGACTACGTGCTCCAAGGCCCGCTTGCCGCGCTCGACGCCATCAAGCGAGCGATCGGCGAAGAAAAGGTTCACGCTATCGGCTATTGCGTCGGCGGCACGCTGCTGGCAATCACGCTGGCGGCAATGGCCGCTCGGCATGACGACCGCATTGTCTCTGCCACGCTATTCGCCTCGCAGGTCGATTTCACCTATGCCGGTGACCTCAAAGTGTTCGTCGACGAAGAACAGGTCGCGGCGTTGGAGAAGAGAATGGCCGAGCGTGGCTATCTCAACAGCCGTTCGATGGCAACCGTCTTCAATATGCTGCGCTCGAACGATCTGGTTTGGCCCTACGTGATCAACAATTACTTGAAAGGCAAGGCGCCCTTCCCATTCGACCTTTTGTACTGGAACTCGGACGCCACGCGCATGCCGGCGGCCAATCACTCCTTTTATCTGCGCAATTGCTATCTCGATAACACGCTTGCCAAAGGCAAGATGGCGCTTGGCAACATGACGATCGATTTGAAAGCTGTCAAAATTCCGATCTACAATCTAGCGACGTGCGAAGATCACATTGCCCCCGCCAAATCGGTGATGTTCGGCTCCAAATTTTTCGGCGGCGCCGTTCGGTTCGTAGTGGCAGGCTCAGGCCATATCGCCGGCGTGATCAATCCGCCGGCGAAGAACAAGTACCAATTCTGGACCGGCCCCAAGCCCCGGAACGCCGACATCGACGGCTGGCTCGCCAAGGCCAAGGAGCATCCCGGCTCATGGTGGTCAGATTGGCTTGTTTGGATCACCAAGCAAAGCCCGACCGAAGTCCCGGCACGCAAACCGGGCGCCGGTGGCCTCAAGCCGATCGAAGACGCACCGGGAAGCTACGTCAAAGTGCGCGACTAGAAGAACTACCGCCCCTAGCACGCGTCGCATTTGCCTTTGTTTTCAGCGCTACCGCGCGACGCGTGCAATCGCGTGTTGAATAATGCTGTGAACCTGGGCACGACTTTAGTCCGCAAGCTTACGGAAACAGCGCAACCTGTTCGAGGCCAACGGTTTCCGGCAGTCCAAGCATCACATTCATATTCTGCACCGCTTGGCCGGACGCGCCTTTGGTCAAATTGTCGAGCGTCGAGACAATGATCGCGCGGCCCGCGATGCGGTCCGCGGCAACGCCGATAAAGGTCATGTTGGAGCCGCGCACGTGGCGGGTTTGCGGGGTCGCGCCGAACGGCAGCACATGGACAAAAGGCTCCGGCGCGTAAGCTTTTGCCAGTACCGCGTGCAGGTCCTGCGGCGTAGCTTTGATGCCGCGCACATAGATCGTCGCCAGGATACCGCGGTTCATCGGCACGAGATGCGGCGTGAAGCTTACCACGACGTCGCGACCGGCAGCGCGCGAAAATTCCTGATCGAGCTCCGCCATGTGGCGATGATGGCCGACGCCATAGGCATGGAAGCCTTCGGACACTTCGGCGAAGACCATCTCTTCGCGCGCTGCCCTCCCCGCGCCCGTCATTCCGGACTTGGCATCGATGACGATCTCGTCCGGATCGATCGCTTTGGTCTTAAGAAGCGGAATGAGCGGCAGCTCGGCGGTCGTGGTATAGCAGCCGGGATTGGCGACAAGCCGCGCGCGCTTGATCTTGTCACGATAAATCTCGGTGAGCCCATAGACTACTTCCTTTTGCAGTTCAGGCGCGGCATGGGCATGACCGTACCACTGCGCGTAAGCTGCCGGATCGGCCAGACGGAAATCGGCCGATAGATCGATAACCTTCGTGCGCGGGGCGCGGGTCAGCAATTCCTTGATCACTTTCTGAGTCGTGCCATGCGGCAGCGCGCAGAATGCGACGTCGAGCCCGAGCGCCTGCCAGTCGGCGTCCTCGATCGACGTGAGCGTCGGCAACGCAAACGGCGTGAATTGCGCGAACACGTCGGTCATGGACTTGCCGGCGCGGCGATCGGCTGTGAGCAAGTCGATCTTGCTCTGCGGATGGCATAAAAGCAGGCGCACCAGTTCCGCCCCGGTATAGCCGGAGGCACCGAGCACGCCGATCTTGACCTTGTTGGACTGGCCGCCTGTTGCGGACATGGATGGACCTTTACGCTGTTCGATGGCGTGTGGCCGAATCCGCTTAAGATTATCAGAGTAGTTGCTACGAAGGTGCCGCGGATCCGACGGCACGGGAGGGCTATGTGCGTCGGCGCATGCGTGCGCGACGACGCCAGCGATTGCGACGGCCGTTGGCAGATGTGGCGGCGGCTAGCGATCTGTTCATGGCCCGCGATATAGGGCGCAACCCGCCATGGGTCAATTCGCCAACCGGGAATGTGCCTGAAGTTCGGTTTGCAATGTTATCGCTCATTCTTTTGCCGCGCCGATGGCATAGTTATTGAGGCAATTGGGGTTGATTCGCCGTTGCCCTCTGGGTGCTCCATTGCACCGGACGCTACGACGCTCCACATGGGACTAGCCTGGGAATAACCGTGGGAAAGACCGCCAAATCCTCGAAAATGCCCGACCTGTTCGACGCGCCGAAGGCACGCCGGAACGGCACCCGCGGTGGCTCCCCGCGTGGCGCGGCGGGCGACGCGGGTTACACGGCCAAGCACATCGAGGTGCTCGAGGGCCTCGAACCGGTGCGCCGACGGCCGGGAATGTATATCGGCGGCACCGATGAAAAAGCACTGCACCATCTGTTCGCCGAAGTCATCGACAACGCCATGGACGAGGCGCTTGCCGGCCATGCAGACTGGATCGAGGTCGAGATGGCCGAGGACGGTTTTGTTACGGTCACCGATAATGGCCGCGGCATCCCGGTCGATCCGCATCCGAAATTCAAGAACAAATCGGCGCTCGAAGTGATCATGTGCATGCTGCATGCCGGCGGTAAGTTCGACTCCAAGGTCTATGAGACCTCAGGTGGGTTACACGGCGTCGGCGTGTCGGTAGCGAACGCGCTCTCGGAACGTATGGAAGTCGAGGTTGCGCGCGGCCAGCGGCTTTACCGCATGGCGTTCGAGCGCGGCAAGCCGAAGACTAAGCTGCAAGATGCCGGCAAGGCGCCGAACCGGCGCGGTACCAAGGTGCGTTTCCGTCCCGATCCGGAGATTTTCGGGGCCAAACCATACTTCAAGCCCGAGCGCGTATTCAAAATGACGCGCTCGAAAGCGTATCTGTTCGGCGGCGTGGAAATCCGGTGGTCTTGCGCCAAGGAGCTGTTGCGCGGCAGCGAGGACGTGCCGGAACAGGCGACATTCCATTTCGCCGATGGCCTCAAAGACTACCTATCCGAAACCCTTGCCGGCGCGACGCTGGTCCATCCCGATATTTTCACCGGCAGCGCGGGAAAGATGGGTACCCACGGCGCAGTGCAATGGGCGGTCGGCTGGACCGCGGACGCCGACGGCTTCCTCAATTCCTATTGCAACACCATCCCGACGCCTGACGGCGGCACGCATGAATCAGGCCTGCGCACGGCGCTGACGCGCGGTTTAAAGGATCATGCCGAGCGCGTCGGTCAGGGCAAGCGTGCCGGCGCGATCACTAGCGATGATGTAATGGTCGGTGCGGGCGCCCTCCTCTCGGTGTTCATTCGCGAGCCGGAATTCCAGGGTCAGACTAAGGATCGGCTCGCCACTGCCGAAGCCCAGCGGCTGGTCGAGCAGGCGATCAAGGATCCTTTCGATCACTGGCTCGCCGGTCACCCCACCGCCGCGAACAAGCTCCTGGATTTCGTTGTCGAGCGCGCCGAGGAGCGCATCCGCCGCCGTCAGGAGAAGGACATCGCGCGCAAGTCGGCGGTACGCAAGCTACGCCTTCCCGGCAAGCTCGCCGATTGCACCAACAGCGCGGCAGAAGGCGCGGAGCTATTCGTGGTCGAAGGCGACAGCGCCGGCGGCTCGGCCAAACAGGCCCGCGATCGCGCCTCGCAGGCGATTCTGCCGCTGCGCGGCAAGATTCTCAATGTCGCGTCAGCAGGCAAGGACAAGCTCGCGCAGAACCAGCAACTTGCCGATCTCGTTCAGGCCTTGGGCAGCGGCACCGGCGTGAATTATCGCGATGAAGATCTGCGCTACGGTCGCGTCATTATCATGACCGATGCCGATGTCGACGGCGCTCACATTGCCTCACTCCTGATTACTTTCTTCTATCGGCAGATGCCTCAGCTCATCGAGAAGGGTCATCTCTTTCTTGCCGTGCCGCCGCTCTATCGGTTGGCGCACGGCGGCAAGATTCTTTACGCGCGCGACGACAAACATCGCGACGAGATCCTGAAAAAAGAATTCCATGGCAACGCCAAAGTGGAGGTCGGCCGGTTCAAAGGCCTCGGCGAGATGATGGCAGCCCAGCTCAAAGAAACCACCATGGACCCCAGAAAGCGGACGCTATTGCGCGTCATGCTCATTGCCGACGACCGCAAGGACACGGAAAAATCTGTTGAGCGGCTGATGGGCACCAAGCCGGAAGCGCGGTTTGCATTCATCCAGGAGCGCGCCGAATTCGCCGACGAGGCGGCGCTGGACGTCTAGCGAAGCGTTTTTGCGACGGTAAGCCGCACCGCGAAAATTGTCAGTGCGCCGGTAAAAATCGCTGCGATCAACGCCGCCCAATGGCTCACCAGTTCGGCGAATCGCCACAACGAATAGACGATTACGTTATAGCGCAGGCAGTTCTCCCTGGTGATTTCATCGAAGCAAATCGGCCCATCCAGCGGATAACCTGCCGAGGCCCACCATAAAATCCAGGCCGCAAAGACAATAACGGCACCCCAAAGGACCGCCACACGCCAGTCTTTTGGCATTCGCCCTCATCCCACCAACCGAACTCAGACATATCGGAACGCAAAGGCGGCAATATTGAGGGCCGGCACCTTGCAGAAGGCTGCATTTTGCGGCCTCGTTTTCACTCTCTCTCGAACAGGATACCGGCCGCCGTGATGAGCTTCACATCCGGGTGCGTGGAACAAAATGCGCGAGCTTCCTGGCGTTCGCCGCCAATTGGTCCCTGTCGATCACTGGCGGGTCGTCCTCGGCGCGATAATAGCCGTCGAGCCACGCGAGGATGATGTCGACGTCACCCTTGCTAGCCGCTTGGAACTGTTTGCAGGTCCAGGCGGAAAGGTCGATCTCCGTCGCTGATGCTGGCACGCATCCCAAGAGGATTACCGAGGTGAGAGCTGCGGCTATGGTCTTCATCACTTTCCGAAGGATTACTCCTCGAAATGCAAGTTCGCAGCCTTCACGATGTCGGCGAACTTGACGATATCGTCTTCGATCATGCGCCGAAATTCAGCCGCCGGCCCGCCGCCGGGCGTCACCGCCAGATTCCTCAATTTTGCCGACACGTCCGGATCGCGGATCGCCATGCTCAAGGATTTTTCAAGTTTCGCGGCAATCGGGGCCGGTGTCGCGGCCGGTGCAAAGATACCGCTCCACAAATGCACATCGACGCCAGGATAGCCGGATTCCGCCATGCTCGGCACATCCGGCAGTTCGGGCAGGCGCTCGTTGCCTGTCACTGCGAGCGCCTTGACCTTGCCTCCCTTGACTTGCGGGACGGTCGGCGGCGGATCGGCGATCGCGGTCATGGTTTGGCCGTCGATAATGCTGAGGATCATCTCATTGCTGCTTTTGTAGGGGATCATCACGGCCGGCATGCCGGACTTCAGTTTCAATTGCTCCATGGCGATAGTGAACGCCGGCGAGGTGCTCGGAAAATTCGCCTTGTCTGGATGCTGCTTGGCCCATTCGACCAATTCCTTGACATTGCGCGATGGATTGTCAGGTCCGATCACCATGATCAGCGGGAAACTTCCCATCATCGCAAGCGGGGTCAGCGTCCTGGTCGGGTGATATTTCAGATCCGGATAGATCGCAGCCGCAATCGACATCTGGCCGCTGGCGCCGACCAAGAGCGTGTAACCGTCGGCTGTCTGGTTCGACACATATTCGGCGGCAAGCCTGCCGCCTGCTCCGGGGCGGTTTTCGATCACGACCGGCTGGCCAAGAATTTCGCCGAGCTTGGCGCCGACAAGCCGGGCAAAAATGTCGTTGCCGCCGCCGGCGGCAAAGCCGACGATCATTCGCACCGGCCGGGTCGGATAGTTGCTCTGCGCGCGGGCCTGCGCTGACAACGCAACGGCAAGCAGCACACCAAGAAGGCACAACCCCGCGCGCCGTGAAAAATTACTCATCAGGCTTTCTCCATAAGCTTGCTGTTTTTGCATGCGAGCGCATACAGGCCTCGGGGACGCGAGGGCTGCCGCGCGCTACTCACAAATTCATCCAGTCGATCAACGCCGCGGTCACCCTGTCCGGTTGTTCAAGCGTGGAAAGATGACCGCTCTCCGGAATGATGGTCAGGCGGGATCCGGCGATGCCGGCTGATATCTCGCGCGATAATTCGAGCGGGGTCGCCTGATCATCTTCGCCGACTAGGACCAACGTCGGGCATTTGATGGCGCCAAGACCAGGCCGCGCATCCTGCCGGTGTATGATTGCGTGCTGCTGGCGCAAAAATGCCTCCGCGCCCGTATCTTCCACCATGTCCCGCACGATTTGCTTCAAGGCGGCGTCATTGTGGCGCTTGCGGTGGACATAGAGTGGAAAAACGACGTCAACCACCTCGGCGTAGCGCCCATTTTCAGCGAGCTCGATCGCTACTTTGCGCCGCTTGGTTTGCTCGGGCGCTTCGGCGCGCGCCCCGGTATCGAGCAGTGCCAATTTTGCCACCCGTTCCGGCGCATGCCGCGTAATTTCAAGGGCGATGTAGCCGCCCATCGACAGGCCGGCGAGCGCAAAACGGTGCGGTGCGGCGGCCAAGATACGCCGTGCAATCGCGGCCATGCTGTCATCACGAGTATGGTCGGCGATGGTGACCGGACCGAAGCGCCACAAATACGGGATCTGCTCGCCATAGAGCCGCGCCGAGCAGCCGAGGCCCGGAACGAGCACAATTGGCAGCGCCTCTGTCATCGGGGAACTTTCCTCGCGGACGCTGCAGATTACCGGTCGGTCAAAAAAAGTGAAGAATCTTCTGAACTTACTGCGCTACTGGTTCGGCTTTCAGGTTGACTTTCAGGCAATCAACCCTATCTTCCGGGCACGCCAATTAGGCAGATTCGACCTCCCGGCGGCCTTTTCCGCTTATCCATAAGGGACGCCGCCGCGGTCTTTTGAGGGTCTATGTCGTTCTCCAATCTCGGCTTGTCCGAAAAAGTCGTTTCCGCCGTCACTGCGGCTGGTTACAAAAATCCCACTCCCATCCAAGAACAGGCAATACCCCATGTGCTCGCCCGGCGGGACGTGTTGGGCATCGCGCAAACCGGCACCGGCAAGACCGCGGCCTTTACGCTCCCGATGCTCACGCTGCTGGAACAAGGCCGCCCGCGCGCGCGAATGCCGCGCACGCTTATCCTTGAGCCGACGCGAGAGCTCGCGGCGCAGGTCGAAGAAAGCTTTGCCAAATACGGCGCGAACCACAAGCTCAACGTTGCGCTCCTGATCGGCGGCGTCTCGTTCGACGATCAAGATTTCAAGCTGACGCGCGGCGTCGACGTACTGATCGCGACGCCCGGCCGACTGCTCGATCACTTCGAACGCGGACGCCTCCTGCTCACCGGCGTGGAGCTATTGGTGATCGATGAAGCCGACCGCATGCTCGATATGGGCTTCATTCCCGATATCGAGCGCATCTGCAAGCTGGTCCCCTTCACGCGGCAAACGCTGTTTTTCACTGCGACCATGCCGCCGGAAATTCGCCGTGTCACCGAGCAGTTCCTGCACAATCCAATGCGCGTCGAGGTGGCACGCCCGGCGACGACCGTGGCCACCACCACGCAGCTCATCGTCAAATCCGGCCGCGAGCCGCATGAGAAGCGCGATACCTTACGCCGGCTCATCCGCTCCGCTGACGGATTGAAGAACGCGATTGTTTTCTGCAACCGCAAGCGCGATGTGGCGACGCTGTTCCGCTCGCTGCTGCGCCACGGATTCTCCGTTCAGGCGCTCCACGGCGACATGGACCAACCGGCGCGAATGGCCGCGCTCGAGCAATTCCGCAATGGCGAGGTCACGCTCCTGGTTGCATCGGATGTCGCAGCACGCGGGCTCGACATTCCGGACGTCAGCCACATTTACAATTTCGATGTGCCACACCATCCCGACGACTACGTCCATCGAATCGGCCGCACTGGCCGTGCCGGCCGTAGCGGGACAGCGATCATGATCGTCGCGGGCGCCACCGATGCCAAAGCTGTGGCGGCCATCGAGAAGCTGATCGGCCAGCCGATTCCGGCGATGGAGAAGCCCGCGGGCCAGCCCACGGCTAAACACACGCCGCCGCAGCAGCGTGTTTCCGAGCGACTTCACGGCCACCATCATGCCGGACGCAAGAGCCCGACGACGCGCAATGAAGATCCACGCCCGCGTCGCACACCACCTCCTGCCCCGCGTCCGCGCGGCGAGGATTCGGATGCGTCCCACCTGCCCGCATTCCTGTTGCGCCCGGTAAAGGTCTAGAATTCACTTATTGCGCCAGTCATAAAGCGCCTGGGCCGGACGTGAGACGGCACGAATTCATTTCCATTTTCGGCGTGGCGATTGCGACATGGCTGCTCAGCGCCGCGTTGATCACGCCGGGCGCGGCGCAGGATTTCATGGCGGCGCCGGGCGTCCCCGCCGACGCCTTTCCAAAACCCGAACGCCCAGTCGCGGATATCATCAGCCCGATCTGGCATGACGAAAAGGAACGCGACGCGGCCAATGAGCCACGCCAGCTCGTGCGGCTTGTTGGCATCGAATTCGGAATGACAGTCGCGGATATCGGCGCCGGCAGCGGCTATTACGTGGTGCGACTGGCGCCGATCGTCGGGCCCAGCGGGCGCATCATCGCGCAAGACGTTGAGGCAGAATATTTGCGGGGCTTAGGCAAGCGGGTGCGCGATCTCGATTTGCGCAATGTCACCCTGGCGCTTGGCGAGCCGCACGATCCGAGATTGCCGGTCCGTTCGCTCGACGTCGCGATCCTGGTGCACATGTATCACGAAATCACGCAACCTTATGGGCTGCTTTACAACCTCGCTACAGCGCTCCGACCTGGCGCTCGCGTCGGGATCGTCGATGCCGCGGCACCGACCGCAGAGCACGGTACTCCGCTAAACCTTTTGCGCTGCGAGCTTGCGGCCGTCGGCTATCGCGAGTTGGACTTCCATCCGCTCAAAGGAAGCAACGCCTATCTAGCGATCTTCGCGCCGCCATCCGACGAAAGCCGCACCCCTCCAAATAAAATAATCGCGTGCAAGCAGTAGTGATTGTTGGGCAGAGCGCCGTGAAAACGGCTCCGGCCCAGCCTAGCCCATGTTCTTGCAAGTCTTGAAAGTTAGTGAGCCTCGCCGTTAGCAGGCTCAAGCTGAACTGATTCGCCGCAGCCGCAGGCCGACGTCTGGTTCGGATTATTAAAGACGAACTGTGCGGAGAGCTTGTCGACCTTGTAGTCCATCTCGGTGCCAAGGAGGAACAGCACCGCTTTCGGATCGATCAGGATGCGCACGCCCTTGTCCTCGACGACCTCATCCTTCGGATCGATCGTCTCGGCATATTCCATGGTGTAGGCCATGCCGGCGCAGCCGCCGTTTTTCACACCGACGCGCACGGCGGTGATCGGACGGTCGGCTTTGGCCATGACCGCCTTGATCCGTTCCGCAGCGGCATCGGTGAGCCGCATCACCTGAGGTCTCGGCCGGGCAACGGCCATCTTCATATCCTCCGCACGTTTGATCGCAGCTTCGATCGAACGATTCGTTGCAAATTATGTAATGCGCGGCCTTTGCTCACGCAACTCACCACATATTCAGTACGGTCCGGGCCTCGTCCGACATGCGGCTCGGGTCCCACGGCGGATCCCACACGACATTCACCTTGGCTTCACGCACGCCCGGGACACCTGCCACCGCGTTTTCCACCTCGGCTGGTAATTCCGCAGCTGACGGGCAATTCGGGGTCGTGAGCGTCATGTCGATATTGACCATGCGATTGTCGTCAATATCGACTTTATAGATCAGGCCGAGCTCGTAGATGTCGGCGGGGATTTCCGGGTCGTAGACAGTCTTGAGCGCGCCGACGATCTCGTCGGTGAGCCGCGCCATTTCTTCCGGCGGGATCGTCGATGGCCGCTCCGCCGCTTCCGCGGTCGCCGGCTTTGTTTCGGTTTTGGTTTCATCAGTCATGGCGAAATCATCCGAGCAGAGTCTGCGCCTTAATGAGCGCCCGGGCAAGGCAGTCAACCTCATCGCGCGTATTGTACATGGCGAACGAAGCACGGCAGGTCGCAGTCACCCCGAAGCGGGCAAGCAGCGGCATCACGCAATGGGTGCCGGCACGCACGGCAACGCCGACGCGATCAATGATGGTCGCCACGTCATGCGGATGGGCGCCCTTGAGTTCGAACGAAACAATCGGACCTTTATCCTCGGCCACTCCGAAAATGCGCAACGAATTGATTTCACGCAGCCGCTCGTGGGCGTAACGGAGGACCTCCGCCTCATGCGCACGGATGCGCGGCTTGCCGATCGAGTTGACGTAGTCGATTGCCGCGCCGAGCCCGATCGCCTGCACGATCGAAGGCGTGCCCGCCTCGAACTTGTGTGGCGGATCGCCATAGGTGATGTGATCCTCAAACACCTCGCGGATCATCTCGCCGCCGCCGTTGAACGGCGGCATGGCGGAGAGGTGCTCGTACTTGCCATAGAGCACACCGATTCCGGTCGGACCATAGAGCTTGTGGCCGGTGAAAGCGTAGAAGTCGCAATCGATCTCGCGCACGTCGACATCGAGGTGCACGGCAGCCTGGGCGCCGTCGAACAGCACCGGGATGCCGCGCGTGTGAGCGATGCGGGTGATTTCCTCCGCCGGAACCATGGTGCCCAGCATATTTGACATATGCGTGATCGCCACGAGCTTGGTGCGCGGCGTCAGCAGCTTTTCGAACTCGTCAACCAAAAACCGACCTTCGTCGTCGACCGGCGCCCATTTGATCACCGCGCCCTGCCGTTCGCGCAGAAAATGCCATGGCACGATATTGGAGTGGTGCTCCATAATCGAAAGGACGATCTCGTCGCCGGCTTTGATGCGCTCGCGCCCGAACGTATAGGCGACGAGATTGATCGCTTCAGTGGCATTCCGGGTGAAGACGATCTCCTCCTTGCGCCCGGCATTGAGGAAGGTGGCGACTTTTTCGCGCGCGTTTTCGTAAGCTTCGGTGGCTTCATTGGCGAGGAAATGCAGCCCCCGATGCACGTTGGCGTATTGGGTCGTATAGGCTGCATCGAGCCGATCGAGCACCGCGCGCGGCTTTTGCGCCGACGCCGCATTATCGAGATAGACGAGCGGCTTGCCATAGACCTGCATCGCCAGGATCGGGAAATCCGCCCGGATGCGGTTCACGTCATAGACGTTACTGATCGTAGCCTGATCCATCTCTCGATCTCTGGGCCTTCCGAGGGGGCGAAAGCGAACGGCTATCCGCGCGCGCCAAGCCAGGCCGCAACATTCTCGATCAGGGCCTCGCGCAAACCGGCGTGCTCGATGCCATCGATGGCTTCGCCGAGGAAGGCTTGAACCAACATTGCCTCGGCCTCGGCAGCCGGAATGCCGCGTGCCATGAGATAAAATTTCAAGTCCTCATCGAGCGCGCCGGCGGTCGCGCCGTGGCCGCATTGCACGTCGTCGGCGAAAATCTCCAATTCCGGCTTGTTGTCGGCTTCGGCACGCTCGGACAAAAGCAGCGCCTGTGTCATCATCTTGGCGTCGGTCTTTTGTGCGTGCCGCCGGACGATGATTCGCCCCTGGAATACGCCATGGGCGTCATCGTCGAGCACCGATTTGAACATTTCGCGGCTCTGGCAGTCGCGTGCAATGTGGTCGGCAATCAGCGTGGTGTCGGCGTGCTGGCTTGCGCGCAAGAGCGTAGCACCGCGAATTGCAGCCAGCGTCCCTTCGCCGTCGAATTTGAGAAAGAGCTGATTGCGCACCACCGCACCGCCGGCCGTGAAGCTGAACGTGTTGAACCGCGCATGCGCGCCAATCGCAGCAGCAAGGGTGGAAACGTGCAGCGCCCGGGCCCCCTCGCCAATGACCTTGACGTGGTCGACATGAACGCCATCGCCGGCAAACAATTCGAGCGCGGCGTTGACCTGATAATCGCTGCCAGAGGGCCCTTCATGACTTTCGATCAGCATAACGCGAGCGCCGTGATCGATGATGATCAGCGAGCGCGTAAAGGTGGCCGCCGGCTTGTCCGAGACCACGGACAACAAGTGCAAAGGCCGCTCGATCGTCGCGCCGGCAGCGATGTGGATCACAGCGCCGTCGCCCATCAAGGCGGTATTGAGCGCCACTGCGACGTCGCTCGCCGGGGCGAGCTTGCCGAGCCGAGCGGTAAGAACCGGATCGCCAGCGGCGAGCGCCTGGGCGAGCGATGTGACAGCAAGACCCGCTTCTAGATCGCGGAGATCGGACAGTTCGGCGACAAAAGCGCCATCGACCAAAACCAGCCGGCGGGCATCGAGATCGCCCAGCTTGCGGCCCGCGTTCTTGGCGCGTGCTTTGGCCGCCGCGTCGGGCGGGCTGGCCAATGGCTTGGCCTCGCGCATCAGTGCACGCAGATCGGTGTATTTCCATTCTTCGATTCGCCGATGCGGCAGGCCTTGCTTGGCGAAGACGTCAAAGGCAGCATCCCGGCGCGCCGCGATCGCGTCATCGCCGGGCAGCCGGTCGCGCGCCTGCGCAAAAGCCTGCGCCAGCGCAGTTTCCGCCGCGGTCTTGACGACGGCGACCTCCGCGTTCACGCCGGCACCTCCTCCTGGTATTGGGCGTAACCCCGCGCCTCGAGCTCCATGGCAAGCTCCTTGCCGCCAGTGCGCACGATGCGGCCGCGCGAGAGCACGTGCACGACATCAGGCACAATGTAATTGAGGAGCCGCTGGTAATGCGTAATCACGACAAACGAGCGATCGGGTGCGCGTAGACGATTGACGCCATCGGCGACGATTTTCAGCGCATCGATATCCAGTCCGGAATCGGTTTCGTCGAGCACGGCGAGCCGTGGCTCCAGCAGCGCCATTTGCAGGATCTCGTTGCGTTTCTTCTCGCCACCGGAAAATCCGACATTGACCGCGCGGCGCAGCATTTCCTGGTCGATGCCGAGCTTGCCGGCGGTATTGCGGACCTTCTTGATGAAGTCCGGCGTGGAGAGTTCCTCTTGTCCGCGCTTCTTGCGCTGCGCGTTAAGCGCGGTACGCAGAAAGGTCATCGTGGCAACGCCTGGAATTTCCAGCGGGTATTGAAAAGCGAGGAACAGGCCCGTGGCCGCACGTTCGTCAGGTTCCATCTCGAACAAATCGCGACCGTTAAAGCGCACCTCGCCCGCAGTCGGCCGGTAGTCCTCCTTGCCCGCGAGGACATAGGCCAGAGTAGACTTGCCCGATCCGTTCGGGCCCATGATGGCGTGCACCTCGCCCGGCTTGACCGTTAGATCGAGGCCCTTGAGGATTTCCTTGCCGTCGATCTCGACGCGCAGGTCTTTGATTTCCAACAAATTCATTCGCGCTGACTCTATTTGTGAAGCTTTCAATCGTTCTCGCCGTCGAAATAATCGGCCGGCTGGATGCGGCCCATGCCGCGAAAGGTTGCACTTTTGAAGTCGTCGCCTTTCATTCCCGCCATGACGCCAAGTTTTCCGGAATCCGGATAATCGACGACCTCGGTTGCCGCCATGCTTGAAATGCCGAGATAGCGCAATTCGCCGCTCCCGGTATTGATCAGTTGGTGCGGCTTTGTTCCGGCCGGCGCCGCGATCAGATCGCCGGCCTTTACCTTCAGCTTATCCTCACCCCAGCGGTATTCACCCTCGCCTGCGAGCACATAAAACAGCTCGTCCATGACATGATGGCGGTGGAACGGAAACGCCTTCTTTCCTGCCGGCACGACATGCAGCGCACAGCCGAGCGCCTGAAGACCGAGCAACGGGCCGACGCGGCCCCATTTCACCGCGAACGCGCCGCCATTGCCGCGCTCGGCCAGTGGCACATCGGCGATATTGAGAATCGGGCCTCCGCTCATCCGACGCTGCCTTCCAGCGAAATCGAAATCAGCTTCTGGGCCTCGACCGCGAATTCCATCGGCAGGTGTTGCAGCACGTCCTTGACGAAGCCGCTGACGACAAGCGCCACCGCCTCCTCTTCGGAGAGGCCGCGCTGCATGCAGTAGAACAGCATGTCCTCGGAAATTTTCGATGTCGTGGCCTCGTGCTCGAACACCGTCGAGGAATTCTTCGCCTCGATATAGGGCACGGTATGGGCGCCGCACTGATCGCCGATCAAAAGTGAATCGCAATTGGTAAAATTGCGAGCGCCGGCGGCGCGGCGATGCGCCGTCACCAAACCGCGATAGGTGTTATTGGAATGACCGGCCGCGATTCCTTTGGAGATGATCCGGCTGGTGGTGTTCTTGCCCAGATGCAGCATCTTGGTGCCGGAATCGACCTGCTGATATCCATTGGAGATGGCTATCGAATAGAATTCGCCGCGCGAATTGTCGCCACGCAAGATGCAGCTCGGATATTTCCAGGTGATTGCCGATCCGGTCTCGAGCTGAGTCCAGGAGATCTTGGCGTTCTTGCCGCGACAATCGCCTCGCTTGGTGACGAAATTGTAGACGCCGCCCCGGCCTTTGGCGTCGCCGGGATACCAGTTCTGGATCGTCGAATATTTGATCTCCGCATCGTCGAGCGCAATCAGCTCGACAACCGCGGCGTGGAGTTGATTCTCGTCGCGGACCGGAGCCGTGCAGCCTTCCAGGTAACTCACATATGAACCGCGATCGGCGATGATCAGCGTACGTTCGAATTGCCCGGTATTGCGCTCGTTGATGCGGAAATAGGTCGACAGTTCCATCGGGCAGCGCACGCCTGGCGGCACGTAGACGAACGAGCCGTCAGAGAACACGGCGGAATTCAGCGTGGCGAAGAAGTTGTCGCTGATCGGAACGACCGAGCCGAGATATTTCTTTACGAGGTCGGGATGCTGCTGCAGCGCTTCCGAGATCGGCATGAACTGCACGCCGGCTTTCGCCAGCTCGGCCTTGAACGTGGTGGCCACCGAGACTGAATCGAATACAGCGTCGACAGCAACGCGGCCATAGCCGCTGACGGTTTCGCCGTCAGCGCCGTCATCCTCGCCGGCCTGTCGGTTCTGTACGCCGAGCAGGATTTCCTGCTCGCGCAGTGGAATGCCCAGCTTCTCGTAGGTGCGCAGGATTTCGGGATCGATCTCGTCGAGCGATTTCGGCCCGTCCTTCTTCTTCGGCGCGGCGTAGTAGTAAATGTCCTGGTAGTTGATCGGGCCGTATTCGACCTTGGCCCATTTCGGCTCGCGCATGGTCAGCCAGCGCTTGTAGGCATCAAGCCGCCAGGCCAGCATCCACTCCGGCTCATTCTTCTTGGCCGAGATAAAACGCACCGTATCTCCGGACAGGCCCTTGGGGGCCTTTTCCGATTCGATCAGCGTCTCAAAACCATATTTGTATTGATCGACGTCGATGCGCCGGACCTGTTCGACGGTCTCTTGTACTGCCGGCATTCGTCCCTCCGCTCACGGTTTCAAGGACCGCGGGTTGGATTTAGTCGGTTATGGTCAGGTGGGCCTTGGCTTCCGTCACCCCATCTTACCGTTTAACTCTAAATTTCAGCCACTTACATAGCCTTGTTCATCTGGTTCCTGCACGCGTCAGGCGGCAATGCCTCGTTGGTCCTTAGATAATGCAGTTGCGAGCTTTCTCCAAGCGGCGAGGAACTTTTCGACGTCGGTTTCGGCCGTGTCCCAGCCGAGGCTTACACGGACGGCCCCCCGCAGAAGTGGTCCCACGACCCCCATAGCGGCGAGGACATGAGAGGGCTGCACCTTGCCTGAGGAGCAAGCCGCCCCCGACGAAACGGCGACACCTTCGAGATCGAAGGCGATGACAGCAGTCTCCGCCTTCATCCCGCTCAGGCTGAAAAGGGTAGTGTTCGGCAGCCGCTCGATGCCGGCGCCGCGGCCGAATATCACTGCACCCGGTGTGACCGCCAATAACCCTGTTTCGAGTTCATCGCGCAGCATGGCCATATGGCCTGCTTCGCTTTCGCGCCGTTCGCCCGCCGCAGCGGCGGCCGCGCCGAAGGCGGCAATCCCGGCGACGTTTTCGGTACCGCCGCGCAACCCACGCTCCTGACCGCCGCCGCGGATAAGCGGTTCTGGAAAATGAATGTCCTCGCGCGCGCGAATGAGCGCGCCAACACCCTTGGCGCCGCCGATCTTGTGCGCAGAGAGGGTCAGGAGATCGGCACCCAGCGTGGCGAGATCGCATGCGCTGCGGCCCACAGCCTGGACTGCATCGACATGCAGAAGACCGCCTACGCTGTGCACGATTGCCGCAGCCTCGGCGACCGGCTGAATGACACCGGTCTCGTTATTGGCGAGCATCAAGGAAACGAGCGGTCGCGGCGTTTTAGGGACGGCCGCAGCCAGCGCCGCCAGATCGAGACGGCCATCGGAACCGACCGGCAGTTCCTCAATCGCATCGCGGGGAAAGCGCCCTCCGGCGCGTACCGAGGCATGCTCGATTGCCGAAAGCATGAGCCGCGCGCGGAGGCGTTTCTCGTCTGCGGTTTCGATCGCCGGCGTCAGCGCCAGCATATTGGCTTCGGTTCCGCTCGAGGTGAAAAATACGTTGCCGGGGAGCGCTCCGACCAGCGCCGCAACCTGCTCCCGGGCGGTTTCGATCAGCGCGCGGGCGGCGCGCCCTTCGGCGTGCACCGAGGATGGATTACCGGCAAGCGAAACCGCCGCGGCAAAGGCTGCTTTCGCTTCCTCGCGCATAGCCGCAGTGGCGTTCCAATCCAAATAGCTGCGCACGGCCATGCTCTGTGCCTTCTTCGATGTGCTTGCTTTTCGTCCCCCGGCCTGTGCTAGAAGGCGCGGCCCATGCCGTATTCGACCAAGCGCATCGCCAGTTCCAGAATTGCCACGAGGTTTTAGTGACGTACGTGCGGTCACCGGAAACGTCAAGCAACCCCTATTCGGCTGAACGGCCGCAGCTTTCCGGCCTTTACCAAGGTTATTAGCAAATGCCCGAGGTCATTTTCACCGGGCCCGCCGGCCGCATCGAAGGCCGCTATCACCCGGCCAAGCAAAAGAACGCGCCAATTGGCATCGTGCTACACCCGCATCCCCAATTCGGCGGCACGATGAATCACCAGATCGTTTACCAGCTCTACTATGCCTTCGTGCATCGCAATTTTTCCGCGCTGCGGTTTAACTTCCGCGGCGTGGGCCGTAGCCAAGGCAACTTCGACCACGGTATCGGCGAATTGTCGGACGCTGCGGCAGCACTCGATTGGGCGCAATCGGTCAATACTGAAGCGCGCAGCTGCTGGATCGCGGGCTTCTCGTTCGGCGCCTGGATCGGCATGCAGCTTCTGATGCGGCGGCCAGAGATCGAGGGTTTCATCTCGGTGGCGCCGCCGGCCAATCTCTACGATTTTTCGTTCCTTGCACCCTGCCCCTCGTCGGGGCTCATCATCCACGGCGACAAGGATGCGGTGGTGCCGCATCGCGACGTGACCACGCTCGTCGAGAAGCTCAAGACGCAGAAGGGCATCATCATCGAGCAGAAGATCGTTCCCGGCGCCAACCACTTCTTTGACGCCAAGATTGAGGCGCTGATGACGTCGGTGGGCGCCTACCTGGACAAGCGCCTTAAGGGTGGACGTGCCACGACGGCGGCGTGAACAGTCATCCAGAACTATTTCCCGGTTTGCAGTGACGTTCTGACACTTGCATTCAGAAGGTTCGCGCCGTTCAATGGCCGCCATAAAAAGCAAACAACACGAGGGAACACCATGCGCAGCAAGATCGTCCTGACGGGGCTTCTCGCCCTTGCGGTGACCTCCATCCATGCCAAGAGCGTCGCAGCGCAAGAGACCGTCAAGATCGGCATTGTCATTCCGATGACCGGAACATCGGCGGCGGTTGGCCGGGAAATTTCCGACGCCGTCAAGCTCTACGTCGCGCAGCACGGCAACAGCGTCGCTGGCAAGAAGATCGAGCTCATCATCAAGGACGATCAAAGCGTGCCGGACAACGCCAAGCGGCTGGCGCAGGAATTGATCGTCAATGAAAAAGTGAACTTTCTCGGCGCCGGATTGACGCCGAGCTCAATGTCGATGGCGCCGATCGCCACCGAAGGCAAAGTCGCGACCGTCGTCATGGTCTCGGGCACGTCGGTCGTCAGCGACCGCTCGCCCTACTATGTACGCACGAGTTTCACGCTCGGTCAGCAGTCTGGAATTATGGCCGATTGGGCGATCAAGAACGGCAGCAAGAAAGCGGTCTCAGTCTTGTCGGACTGGGCGCCGGGCGCCGAAGCCGGCAAGGTTTTCGAAGCAAGCTTCACCAAAGGCGGCGGCCAGGTTCTCGATACGCTCAAAGTGCCCCTCGCCAATCCGGATTTCTCGCCGTTCCTGCAACGCGCGCGTGACTTACAGCCAGATACGCTGTTCGTCTTCGTGCCCGCCGGTCAGGCCGGCACTTTCGCGCGGCAATTCTCCGAGCGCGGCCTCGACAAATCCGGCATCAAGCTCGTCGGACCGGGCGACATAGTTGACGATGACGACCTGCCGACCACCGGCGACACCCTTCTCGGCGTCGTTACCGCGGGCATGTATTCGGCGGCGCATCCGTCGCAACTCAACAAAGACTACGTCGCTGCTTACAAGAAGGTGACCGGCCACCGCGCCAATTTTATTTCGGTCGGCGGCTATGACGGCATGCACCTGATCTATCAGGCGCTGCAACAAACAAACGGCAAGACCGATGCCGACACCGTCGTCGGCGTCATGAAAAACATGAAATGGGAAAGCCCGCGCGGGCCGATCTCAATCGATCCGCGCACGCGCGACATCGTCCAGAACGTCTACATCCGCAAAGTGCAGAAAGTGAACGGCGAGCCCTGGGCGATCGAGTTCGAGACTTTCCCCGCGGTGAAGGATCCGCTCAAGGAAGCCGCGGCGCATTAAGCCGCCGCAGCGACGCTCGCCGGCGGCGCGTCGTTGGGCGCCGGCGGCGAGCTGGGCGGCATCGGCAGCGCCAATCACATCTCGACCTGGACGGTCCGCGGGCGGCTGCCGTTTTAATATCCTGGCGCTCGCGCGCGACCTTCTCCCGGTTTGTGCGGAGAAGGTCGGGATAAAGCACGGTCAGGGCTTTGGCATAAATCGCGGGACCTGTTACACCACCGGCGTGTCCCGCGCCGGCGCCGGACAAGATCATGTCCAAACAGTGATGGCGATGAACACCTACGAGTCCGATTTCCTCAACGTGCTCGCCACGCGAGGATTCATCCATCAGATCTCCGACCCAGAAGCGCTCGACGCCTTGACGCGCTCGTCAACGATCGCCGGCTATATCGGTTTCGATTGCACCGCGCCGTCGCTCCATGTCGGTTCGCTCTTGCCCATCATGATGTTGTACTGGATGCAGCAGACCGGGCATCGGCCGATCGCGCTGATGGGCGGCGGCACCACCCGCGTCGGCGATCCGTCCGGCAAAGACGAAAGCCGACGCCTCCTCTCCGACGACGACATCAACCAAAATCTCAAAGGGATCCGCGCGATCTTCTCGCGCTTCTTGCGTCTCGGTGACACGCCGGGCGACCGATCCGGCAAAGACGCGGTCATGGCGAACAACGCCGACTGGCTCAATGAACTGAACTACATCGACTTCCTGCGCGACATCGGGCGGCACTTCTCGATCAACCGAATGCTCACCTTCGACTCGGTGAAACTGCGGCTGGAACGCCAGCAAGAATTGTCGTTCCTCGAATTCAACTACATGATCCTTCAGGCCTATGACTTCGTCGAGCTCTACAGGCGCTATGGTTGCGTGTTGCAGATGGGGGGATCGGATCAATGGGGCAACATTGTCAGCGGCATCGATCTCGGCCGGCGGCTGCATAATGCGCAATTCTTTGCGCTCACCGCGCCGCTGATCACGACATCCTCAGGCGCCAAGATGGGCAAGACCGCCTCCGGCGCGGTCTGGCTCAACGCCGATCAGGTCAGCGCTTACGAATACTGGCAGTATTGGCGCAATACCGACGACGCCGATGTCGCGCGCTTTCTGAAGTTGTTCACGGTGCTTCCGCTCGACGAGATCGAACGGCTTGCCGCGCTCAAAGGCGCGGAAGTCAACGAAGCGAAAAAGGTTCTGGCAACCGAAGCGACGGCTTTGGTCCATGGCCGTGCCGCGGCCGATGAGGCAGCGGCGACGGCGCGCACCACGTTCGAAGAAGGCGGCCTCGGGGCAGCCTTGCCGACGACTGCCGTCAAGAACGGCGAGAGCGTTGTGAGCGTGGTCACCCGCATCGGTTTCAGCAGCTCTAATGCCCAAGCGCGACAGTTCGTCAAAGACGGCGCGGTCTATCTTGGCGATGTGAAGATCACGGACATCAGCACCAAGATTGCTCCGCAATATTTCGGGCAAGACGGCCGTTCACTGCTTCAGGTCGGGAAAAAGCGTGGAATCGCGACGCTCGAATCCGAGTAGGTTTTATCCGATCGAGCTGGACTAACGTCAATGCGCGTTTGTCGTCGCGGTATTTTCCTCGGACGTCGCGCTGTCGTCGCTCCGCGGCGGCGTATAGGGATTATTGGCGGGAAACTCGAAGACTTTTCGCAAAAGCCCCGGAGCCAAAGCCGAGAGCGGATTAACGTGCAGCACCGGCCCGGCCGGTTTGCCAACCACTTCATAGGTGACGCCGACGAGACCTTCCTTCTCACCGCCGAGGAACAGTCCCACGATCGGCAATTGACCGAGCAAATTATTGGCGCCGTAAAGCGGAATGAGCGTGCCGCGCAGATGCACTTCATCATCGGCGTAATCGATGATCCCGTCGATCGTGCCGCCTAGCACCGGCCCGCGGACGACACCATCGCGCAGCGCGATGCGACCTGGCGAACGCGTGAAATCAACTTTCAAGCCGGAGAACGCCATGTTGTTGTTGCGCGGCGCCTGATTGCCGGCGGCCCGCTCGAGTTGCGATTCATCATGGACAGCAAAATTGCGAACGCTGACCGTGCCGAGCTGAACCGGATTGGCCGATGTCGGGGCATCCATCACCGTGGTGATCTGCCCGCCATTCATGCGGGAATAAATGTCGGAGAAGCGAAACAGCGCGCCGGCATCGCTCGATTCAAACTGGACTACTTGGCGGGCGCCGGCCCGACCGCGCAGTTCGCCAGTCAGCACGCCATTTCGGCCTAGCTTGGCCATCAAGCCGAGGCTGCGGATTTCACCGTTGCGTCGTGACATTTTCAGCTCGACGCTGCGCAGGGCCTCGCCATTGTGACCAAGCACGGCGCCGAGCTTCATATCCAGATCGACATCGGCCGGCGGGCGCTTCGCCGCCGTTCTGGGGGGCGCCGCCATGGTCTTGAGGAAACCGCGGCCGTCATAGGCGTCGCCGCGCATCACCGCGCGCAGGCTGCCGTCCGATAGACGATCGATCTTGAGACTGGCGCGATCGCCGTCGGAAAAACCGTAGGACGGGAAATTGGCGGATTGCACCTCGCCCGAACCGTCAAGATCGACAACACCCTTCACTCCGCCACCGGCACCCTCGATCAAGAGATCCTCGATACGGGTGGATTGGGGCTTCGTCAGCACAGTGAACGTGGCACGGGCCGGCTTGCCGGCTAGTTTGACCCAACCGGGCAGAAATCCGTCGATCTGGGTCGAGGTCAGATCGGCCTGCACCGCGAAACGCCCATCGCGCTCCGCGCTCGTGCCGATACGGCCGCTGACGTCGATCGGAATTCCGCCGCTGATCGTGCCGGTCGGATCGAGTCCGAGATTATTGCGCACGCTATCGTCGAGCATGCCCTGGATATGGATATCGGCCGTGTCATCGCCGCGCAGCTTGCGGTATTCGAGACTCGCCGGCGCGCCGCCGATCCTGACGTCGCCTTTGAGCACGAAGCCCTGGTTGTTAGCGCTGATTTTCAGGTCGGGCGATTCGACCTTCTGGCCCATGATCAACCGATCGGCGGAAAAATTCAGCGCATCGACGGTGATCGCGTAATTGGTCGATCCCGGAGGCAAATCAGGCTTCAGCGGCATTGCCAGCGCGACCAGCGCGCTCATATTGCCGCGTGTTGTGGCGGGGTCGAACGGCGCGCCCGACGCATCGCGCAGCCGATCCATTTGCAGAAGCTCAGCCGCCGCGGGAACGGGACCGTCGAGCTTGAAACGCACGCGCGCCGGCGGCTGGCGCGGCGCCGTGTCGGGAACCTCGAACAATCCGGAGGACATTACGAGCTTACGCCCGGACGCCAGATCGGCGACGGCTTTGCCTAGGATGATTTGCGCATTGCGGCCAACGATGCGCACGGTGAGATCGGCATCGTGGAGCGCCGGCAGACCTACCACCGGGCGAATCAGGCAATTGGTGGCGAACGCATCGATTGTCAGGCCGTCGTCGGGAAGCGGCGGTCCACTGGCCTTAAGCGTCTCGAACGGAGCGTTCACTGCGACGGTCAAGCGCTCGACATTGCCACTGGTGAGATGTTCGTTGAACCAATCACGTACCTTGGGGGCGACGAATGTCGGCCACAATTTTTTCAGCGCCTCGGAATTCATCCGGGTCGCTGCAAGGCCGGTGGCGACACGAAGACTGCCGCTGGAGTAATCGGCGTTGCCGGACATGGCGACGCCTACATCGGCATTGCCGATATCACCTTGGCTGATCGTCAGTCGCTTGTTGGCCGAATCGAAGCGCCCGACCACGCCGATCCGATTGAGAATGAGAGGCTCGCCTCCGCTTGGCGCGTTGAGCACGGCGCTGCCGCCGGTAATCTTGAACGCCCAGCTACCTTGCGGTTGCGCGGGCGCCTCGGCCTGTCCGAGCAGCGTCAGGCGATTATCGCCTGACAGAATTTGGAACGGGACTTCAAGCATGCGGCTCGCGGCATCCCAATTGATCTTGAATTCCGCGCGATCAATCTCGAGGCGACCGTCGCTGCTGTCGCCGTCACTGATAAAGCCGCCATCGGCAACGATACGGCCGACCAGACCCTGGGGCACGCCATTTGGCCCGATCTCGCCGCGCAAGCTCGCCGATACCGGCAGATCGACTTCGAGCGTGCCGTCGCCGAGACGGAATGCAAGCAAAAGATCGTTCGCGGAGACGTGGCGGGCTTCGAGCGCAACATTTCGGTGACCGTTGTTCGTCGGCTTGATCGATGCGGTCAGTCCCCACGGACGCTCCGGATTTTCCGAACCGATAGTGACCACCATGCCGCCGCCGCGCGGCCGTTCGAGATTGAGCGTGATGTTCTGGAAATTCCAACGCTTGCCGGTACGTGCATCATCAACGGTCAGAGTGCCATCTTTCAGACCGAGCTCGCGCAAGTCGTGACCGTCGAGGCCGGATTGGCCGATACCGTCGAGCCAGGCCAGGATGGCGGCGATACTGTCCGCAGCCGCCGGATGCGTCGGCGCCGCGCGTGGCGGCGGCTGGGTTGATGGCAACGCGGCGGCGGGCGGCGGTTTCTTGTCCTGCGATGCCTGTTGCCCAGCAACCAATGACGGCGCGCTGGCCATTGCGATCGGGTGTTTATCGGCCCCGGAAGCAAATACAGTGACACCGCCGTCAGTTTCGATGCGTACCGCCAGTTCGGCGCCAACGAGACTGAGGCTTTCGGCACGCATATGGCCGCTCAGCAGGCTCAGGCCCGAAACGCGAATCTCCGCTTTGGGTGCGCTTGCGACGACCGTGCCATCAGGATCGCGCACGACGATATCGCGGACCCGCACGGCCGCACCGCCATTTGCGGTGCGCTCGATTTGGGTGCCGCCGACTTCAACCCGCTGACGGCTGCCGAAATTCTCCTCGATGGCGGCGACAAGCCACGGGCTGAATGCATCGAGTTGAATGGGCCCGCTGGATAGCCGCCACCACAATCCGACACAGCCGAGCAGCACTAGCGTTACCAGCACGCCGGAACCGATTGCGACGCGTTTGATGAGCTGCCGATGACGCGCCGATAAGCGGCGATACGCCGCAAGGTAGCGACCGTCGCCCCAGCACTCGCCGCGATGGGCGGCGCTAAGGCTCGCCCGGCGTCTCGGCTGTCCGGCGGTCTCGCCCCAGCGCGGGGACTCTCCGATCTGCCTATCTTGTCTCGCCATGCCCGCTCGGGCGTCCCCTCGTCCGTGGCGTCGTCACAACGATATCGCAATAGGATTAACGCCCTGCAGTCGACCAGCCCAGCCGGCGGGCGTATTCGGTCGGTCAAGAATTCTGCCGCGAAAGCGTCGAAAGGAAGGCACGTAAAGGCACGTCCATGCCCAAAACCCTACGTGCCCCGCACTGTCCCAAAGGGGCCCAAATGGCAAAGCCCTTTCCCCCGCCCCAGGACCTGGCGTCAAGGCGCCGGAATTCACACTAAGGCGGGACGGCGGGGGCTCCGTTTATCCGCGCGCCGACACGACCGGCTGTACCAGGGAAGCCCTCGATTTCTCCCGGCTCAAGGGGGCTTTCGCCCGGCTCGGAACCGAGATCGTCGGCATTTCGGCCGATTCGGTCGCCGCCCTCGACCCCTTCAAGTCCAAACACAAGCTGACGATCGCTCTGGTCTCGGATGAAACGCGCAAGGCTCTCGAAGCCTATGGCGCATGGCAGCAGAAGTCGCTGCACGGGCGAAAAATCATGGGCGCCGTCCGCGCCACCTTCCTGATTGGGCTGGACCAACGTATTGCGCGCGTGTGGCCTAGAGTGTCGGTTGCCGGGCCCCTTAAGTTCGCGGCGATCGCAAAACATTAACCTAAAGCTCCGAAATGCCAGCGTTTTCGGTGATGTGGTTTCCACAAAATTAACCATAAGAGCCTCAACTCCGCTCCCGACTTACACAGGGACGGGAATGTCACAGCGGACGACTCGGTTGGCACAGGCCGCAAGATCTCAGCATTCGCCTCATCATCCCGGACAGATCCGTGCCGCGCCGTCCGTCCACGATGGGGTGCGCGTGGCCGCCTACACGATCGGGCATGCCGGCAAGCAGGTCAGGCTGGGACCGGTCGCGTTCTGGATCGCGGTAGGGACCGTCGTGATCATGGCGATCTGGTCGCTCGCCTCGGCAACTTATCTCGCGTTCCGTGACGATGTGCTGCGCAGCCTGATCGCGCGCCAAGCTGAACAGCAATTCGCTTATGAGGATCGGATCGCCGAATTGCGCGCCCAGATCGATCGCGCGACCAGCCGGCAATTGCTCGACCAGGAGCAATTCGAACAGAAGCTCGACGACCTTATGCGGCGTCAGAGCATGCTCGAAAGCCGCGCAAACGCTTTAGCTGGAGGCGCTGACCCGACAAACACCGGCTCGATAAAGCCAAAAGCTGCCGAGCCGACCGGCGGTTCGGCTCGCGGCGACCGCGGCAAGCAATCGAGCTTTGGCGTCATTCTCGGGCGACTTGAAGCATCGCTTGAACACGTCGAGCACCGACAAGGCGTCGTGCTCAGTCAAATGCAGGTTCGTTACGAGAATAAAGCACGTCAAATTCGCAGCACACTCGCTCAGTTCGGAGTCAAAGTAGATGCCACAGCGCCGGCGAGCGGCGGCCCATTCGTTCCGGTGAAATTGGCATCAGAAGATCAGGCGTTTGGACGCGCGCTTGTTCGCGTCAACCTGGCGCGAGCGGACGCCAGCGCTTTGAGCAATACGCTATCGAAAGTGCCGGTCCGCAGACCCGTCACCGGTGATGTCGACGAGAGTTCGCCTTTCGGCATCCGCACCGATCCGATCGTGCACGAAGCGGCCATGCATACCGGCATCGATTTTCGCGGCGATGTTGGCGTTCCGATCCGCGCCACCGCCAGCGGCACGGTCACCGTTGCCGGCTGGAGCGGCGGCTACGGCAAGATGGTCGAGATCGATCATGGGAACGGACTTTTGACGCGCTACGGCCATCTGTCGGAGATCGATGTCGATGTCGGCGACATCGTGCGCAGCGGCGCAATTGTTGGCAAGCTCGGTTCAACCGGCCGCTCGACCGGCCCGCATCTGCATTACGAAGTCCGCGTTAAGGGCGAAGCAGTCGACCCGCAGAAATTCCTCGATGCCGGCGAGCGCCTGTTCGGCGGATAAGTTTAGGCTGTGGGCCGCCCGCGCGTCGGAATTATCTTGTCATATACTATTCGACATCTTCGACCTGTTTCGGAGCGTTGCCGAACGCTTTTTGCGCCAGCGCGGCTTGCGTGAACTGATCGATATCGCCATCGAGCACCGCCGCGGCGTTCGAGGTTGAAACGCCGGTGCGCAGATCCTTCACCATTTGATATGGCTGTAAAACGTAAGAACGGATCTGATGGCCCCAGCCTATATCGGTTTTGGCTGCCTGTTCGGCGGCGGCTTTCTCTTCCCGCTTTTCCAGTTCGCGCTCGTATAACTTGGCACGCAGCATCTGCCAGGCTTGGGCGCGATTACGATGTTGGGAACGATCGTTCTGGCAGACCACGACGATATTGGTCGGCATGTGCGTCAGCCGCACTGCCGATTCAGTCTTGTTCACATGCTGTCCGCCGGCGCCGCCTGCGCGCATGGTATCGACCCGCACGTCGGATTCCTTGATATCGATATTGATCCGATCGTCGACCACCGGATAAACCGTGACGCTAGCGAATGATGTGTGGCGGCGAGCGTTCGAGTCGAACGGCGAGATGCGTACGAGGCGATGCACGCCGTTCTCGGTTTTCAGCCACCCATAGGCATTGCGACCCTTGATTTCGATGGTCACCGATTTGATCCCGGCTTCTTCGCCCTGCGTCTCTTCGATATAAGCGACCTTGAATCCGTGCTGTTCGGCCCAGCGCACATACATTCGCAACAGCATGTTGGCCCAGTCCTGGCTTTCGGTGCCGCCGGCGCCGGCATGCACTTCAAGATAGGAATCATTGCCGTCCGCTTCGCCCGATAACAGCGCTTCCAGCTCACGGCGCGATACTTCGCGCTTGAGCTTGTGCAGCGCGGATTCTGCTTCGGCGATCGTTTTGGAGTCGTTCTCGCTCTCGCCGAGCTCGATCAACGTGATCTGATCGTCGAGCTCCTGCTCGATCCGGCCCAACGCGCCAAGTTGTTCGTCGAGCGCGGTGCGCTCCTGCATCAAGCGGCTGGCCCGTTGCGGATCGTTCCACAAATTGGGGTCTTCCGCCTGTCGATTGAGCTCGGCAAGCCGGGCGCGCGCCTTGTCGACGTCAAAGATGCCTCCTCAGCAGCACGAGCGACTGCTTGATCTCCGCGACGATGGTCTCGATTTCGGGGCGCATATCAGGAGGCAGATATCAGGCGTCAGGTATCAGGTGTCAACGGTCTCGTCCGGAACGAAAAACCTGGCCCGATACTCCCTCATACCGGCGTCAGTACAGCCCTCCGGTGCCCGTGCGCACGACATTGCCGCCGTCCGGCGCGCCTGTTGTCGGCACGCCATTGGCGGTTTCGGCGCCGATGACGGAATAGCTGTCGGGCGGCGCGGTGCCTGGCTTGAACGCTTCCAGGATCACCTTGATATCGCCGGGGCCGGCGCGCATGCCGGTCTTGGCATCGACACGGATCAGCTTGATGCCCGGCGGCACGTTGAACGGTATCGGCGGCTTGTCGACGAGCGCTACTTTGAGAAAATCCTTGACAATCGGGGCCGCGAGGTGACCGCCGGTCGCCAGCCGTCCGATGTGGCGCGGCTTATCGAAGCCCATATAGACGCCGCAGACGATGTCAGGCGAGAAGCCGATAAACCAGACGTCTTTCTCATCGTTTGTCGTGCCGGTCTTGCCCGCGATCGGTTTTCCGACTTCGCGCACGACCGTCGCGGTGCCGCGCTGTACGACGCCTTCCATCAGCGAGGTGATCTGGTAGGCGGTCATCGCGTCGATCACCTGCTCCCGACGATCGACCAGCGTCGGCTCGACCTGATTGTCCCATTTCGCTGCGTCGCAGCCGATGCATTCGCGCTGATCATGCTTATAGATCGTATGGCCGTAGCGGTCCTGGATGCGGTCGATCAGCGTGGGAATGACGCGGCGTCCGCCATTGTCGAACATTGAATAGGCGGTCACCATCCGCAGTACGGTCGTCTCGCCGGCGCCGAGCGCGTAAGACAGGTACGGCGGCAACTCATCGTAGACGCCAAAACGCTTGGCGTATTCCGCGATGAGCGGCATCCCGAGATCTTGCGCGAGCCTGACAGTCATCACGTTGCGCGACTGTTCAAGGCCGAAACGCAACGTGGACGGGCCGAAAAACTTTCCGCCGTAGTTTTCAGGCTTCCAGACACCGCCGCCGGCACCCATGTCGATTTCGATCGGCGCGTCCATCACGATCGTCGAGGGCGTGTAGCCATTGTCCAGCGCCGCCGCATAGACAATCGGCTTGAACGAAGAGCCGGGTTGCCGCAAGGCCTGCGTTGCACGATTGAACTGGCTCTGATCGAACGAGAAGCCGCCGACCATCGCCAGGACTCGGCCGGTATGCGGGTCCATGACGACCATGGCGCCGGAAATTTCCGGAATCTGGCGCAGTCGGTACTGGCCTTGCTGGTCCGTCGGCGACACGTAGATCACGTCGCCGACCGAAAGCACCTGAGTGACTTTTTGAATTGGCTTCGACGCGCCACTCGCCGGTTTTGCCCATTTGACTCCGTCGAGCGTTACGATTGCGACTTCACGATCCTTGACCACCGCGCCCGCTGGATCGCGCGGCGGCTGTAGTCCGATGCGGGCCGACTGATCGTCGACCTGAAGGACAACGGCCATTCGCCATGGATCGACGTCGTAGAGCGATTTCACTTCAGCCAGTTTGACGCCCCAATCCCCGCCGGTCTGGATATTGGCGATAGGGCCGCGATAGCCTTGACCCTCGTCGAAATTGACCAGCCCATTGATCATGGCTTTGCGCGCCATGACCTGCACCTTGGGATTAAGCGTCGTTCGTACCGACAGGCCGCCATCGTAAAGTTTTTTCTCGCCGTATTTTTCGTAGAGATAGCGTCGCACCTCTTCGGCGAAATATTCGGCGGCAAAGATGTGGGCGCCGGTAGGCCGCACCGTCACGGTCAACGGATCTTTTTTCGATTTGTCGGCCTGGGCGATGGTGATGTAGCCATCCTCGGCCATACGGTCGAGGACGTAATTGCGCCGCGCAACTGCATCATCATGCCGTCGGAACGGATTATAGTTGTTCGGCCCCTTCGGCAGAGCCGCCAGATAAGCGGCTTCCGCGATCGTCAATTCGTGCACTGATTTGTCGAAGTACAACAGCGATGCGGCGGCGACGCCATAAGCGCCGAAACCGAGATAGATTTCGTTCAGATACAGTTCGAGGATTTTCTGCTTTGAATAGGTTCGTTCGATCCGCAGCGCCAAGAGGGCCTCCTTGATCTTGCGCTGGAACGAGACTTCGTTGGTCAGGAGAAAATTCTTGGCAACCTGCTGGGTAATGGTCGAGGCGCCCTGCGGTCGCCGGCCGCTGCCGTAGTTCTGGACGTACAGCATGCCGGCGCGTCCGATGCCGTAAATATCGACGCCGGGATGTTGATAGAAATTCTTGTCCTCCGCAGCGATGAACGCATTGATCACGAGCTTCGGAACGGCCTGGATGGGGAGATAAAGGCGTCTCTCCCTCGCATATTCCGCCAACAGCGAGCCATCCGCCGCATGGACACGCGTCATGACCGGAGGTTCGTAGTCCTGAAGCTGCGAATAGTCGGGCAGATCCTTCGAGAAATGCCACAGCAGACCGGCCGTCGCGGCGATGCCGACGACAAAGAAAATGGTTCCGGCCGCAAAGAGGAAGCCGAGAAAGCGCAGAAGAAGTTTCACCGCGGCACCCAGCCCATTTCAGCGGCCCTCGGTTGAGCCAAATTCATTAGCAGTTCCGGGGGACCGGCCGCCCTCCGACCGACTGTGCCAGCATCGGTCCCCGTCCGCCAGCTTGTTCCGTCTTGTCCCTGTGGTTGCTCGGTTTTTTTGTTCAAACTGAGGCCGTTGCGCCACATCCGCAGACCTATTGGCAGCGGTCAATTCGAACCCGCACGGGCGCCGGCGGAATAGGTGGCAAAATAGCCATCGATCGCAGCAGCCATGGACTTGGCGGTGCGATCGCGCCAGCCGTCCGACGACAGGGATTGCAAATCTTCCTTGTTCGAGACGTAGCCGAGCTCGACAAGCACCGAAGGTACATCCGGCGCGCGCAAAACCCGGAACCCCGCCGATTTGAGCGGCTCTTTGTGCAATCGGGTTGTCTGCTTGATCGTGCCAATCAATTTTTGGGCGAATTGGACAGAAAAAGTCTTGGTCTCCCGTTGCGCGAGATCGATCAGAATACCGGCGACGTCCTCGGGCTGATCCTTGAGGTCGACGCCGGCGATCACATCGGCGCGGTTTTCCTGCTCAGCCAATCGCGCCGCCGCGGGATCAGTGGCCGTTTCGGAAAGCGTGTACACGGTAGCTCCTTGAGCATCGCCTTCCCTGCGCGGCAGCGAGTCCGCGTGGATCGAGATGAACAGCGCGGCGCCCGCTTCGCGCGCGAACCGGACCCGCTCGGCCAAGGGAACGAAGGTGTCATCGGAACGTGTCAACAACACGCGATATTTGCTCAGGCTCTCGACTTTCTCGCGCAGCCGCATGGCAAAATCGAGCACGATGTCTTTTTCCTCGATCTGGCCGTTCGGCCCTTTAGTGCCCGTGTCGATGCCGCCGTGTCCCGGATCGAGCACGATCAAAGGGCGAGCGTCGCCGGCAGAGGTCTGCTGCTCGCGCGATGGGGCCGTTCGCGTGCGTGCAAATCTTTGATCGAAGGCAATTTTGCGCAGAAAGTTTTCGCGGTCGGTTGCCGCCAGTTCGACCACCAGTCGGGCCGACGCGCCGTCAGCAGGATCGACAACGAAGGCTTTGTCGACGCGTGCCGGTTTTGCGAGATCGATTACAATCCGCGAGCCGCCCGGCATGACCAGGCCAAAACGAAAGGCCTTGATCAAGCCGCGACCCGATTCGCCTGTCTTGGGCGGCAGTCGAAAGCTGATCTGCGGGATATCGACGATGACGCGGTAGGGATCAGCAAGTGTAAAAACGTGCAAATCGATCTTGCGGCTAAGATCCATCACGAACCGCGTCTGCGCCTCGTCACCTCCGAGTCTGACATCAGTAGCCAGCGGAAATGAGTCGGCAGCCGGGCCCGCAATCGGTCCCGCCTGAGCCCTAGCCGCAAATCCCACTGCGGCGAACAAGACCCCGAGAAAGGCCAACCGCGCGGCTTGGACGACCATCCGCTCCGACCTCATTTAGCCCCTCCTACCCCATTAGGCGGGCATAGTTAACCGCTACCTAATCGATCGGCCAAAAGCCTTGCCAATAAGGCAAAATGCAGCTTGCCCGCGGGTAAATCCCACAGGCGACTTGCCAATTCGGCGCTGGCGGCCTTAAGAAGGAGTGTGTTGACGGTGAAAGTTCCGGTGGTGTCCGCGTGACGGCCTCCGGTGCGTGTGCCTGATCGGTTTCCCAGGAACGAAAGGCGGGGAGCCAGGGCAACGCGGCTTTCGACCGCTGCGGTGCCCCGTGTTGGTGGCGAAGACGTTCGTAGCAATTTGTCTTCGCCGAGCACGGTACTTGTAGCGGCGCAAAGCTCTGCCAGGCCGATGGGGATGAGGACGGCCGGAACTGCGCGCGTCGTCGCGTTGCCAGTGGAGAAAACCGCTGAAACCGGGTCGCGCCGCATCGTTAGCGTCTAGCGAAATCACGGCCGCGTGCAGCGCTGCCGTCCCATCGTGGTTTGGAGTTTATGTTCGAGGCGCAAGTCAAGGTCCAACTAACCAGGCTCGGCAGTACTCATCCGTCGCTCGCCGTCAGCCGGATCTCTTTTGCTTGCAGCGCTCGCGGTCTCCAGACCGCCCCAACCACCGAAAATTGGACCGGTGCCCCCGTCTGGCGCCGACACGTCTCGCGCCGGCACGGCGCGACGCAAGCGGCCAAGCCGGTCCCTATGAGATTTGCCAATGGCCAACAAAATGCTTATCGACGCGACCCATCCGGAGGAGACCCGGGTGGTTGTCCTGCGCGGCAATCGCGTCGAAGAATTCGACTTTGAATCCGCGCATCGCAAACAATTAAGAGGCAATATCTATCTGGCGAAAGTGACGCGCGTAGAGCCGTCGCTACAGGCAGCCTTTGTCGACTACGGCGGCAACCGGCATGGTTTTCTTGCCTTCAGTGAAATCCATCCCGACTATTACCAAATCCCGATCGCCGACCGGCAGGCTTTGATCGCCGAAGAAGAGCGCGCCCAACGCGCTGCCGCTGAGGAAGTTGACCGCGGTCCACGGGAGCGCCGGCGCGCTGCCGTCGCACGTAAGGACGAAGTCACGCGCGGCGACGCGGCTGAAGCGCCGCTCGATACGCTCGAGGCCGAACAGCCATCGGCAGCCCCGGACCAGCTTTCTTCGACCGGCGAAGAATCCGAGGTAGAGCCCTTGAGCGGGCCGCTCGCCGAACAGTCACTGGCGCCGCCAACGGAGATATCCGCCTCGGAATCTTCAGAAGAGGACGCAGGCGGCGCTTCGACCGATGAAGCCGAGCCTGCCATTGTGCATGAGGTGAGCGCCGAGACTGAAATCGAAGCCGGGTCTGGCCTACTAGAACCGGATCAAGTCACCGCACTAACTCCACCAATCGGCGAAGGCGGTGAAAGCGAGGTACCAACCCAAGCGCGCTCGACCGACAATGGTGTTGAGGAAGAGGAGGTCGTTGAATCGGTCGGCGGTGCCGACGCGCTGGAAGAAGTTCCGGATCGCGCCCCCCGCTATCGGCGGCAGTATAAGATTCAAGAAGTCATCAAGCGCCGGCAGGTGATGCTGGTGCAAGTTGTCAAAGAAGAGCGAGGCACGAAAGGTGCAGCACTGACGACCTACTTGTCTCTCGCCGGTCGTTATTCGGTGCTGATGCCGAACACCGCTCGCGGCGGAGGCATCAGCCGCAAAATCACCAACCCCGACGATCGCGCGCGATTAAAGGAAGCGGCCGGCGAACTCGAAGTGCCGGAAGGCATGGGCGTCATTCTGCGCACTGCCGGAGCAAGCCGCACCAAGATCGAGATAAAGCGCGACTTCGAATATCTGCTGCGCATGTGGGAAACGGTGCGCGATCTGACGCTTAGATCGACCGCGCCGAAGCTTGTCTACGAAGAAGGATCGCTGGTGAAGCGCTCGCTGCGCGACCTTTACACCAAGGACATTGACGAGGTCCTGGTCGCCGGCGGCGAGGGATATCACGAGGCCAAGGAATTCATGCGCATGCTCATGCCGAGTCATGCCAAGAATGTGAAACTTTATGCCGATACCCAGCCGCTGCTGTCGCGATACGGCGTCGAGAACCAGCTCGACGCGATGTTCTCGCCCGTCATGCAACTGCGCTCGGGCGGTTACATCGTGCTCAACCAGGCCGAGGCGCTGGTTGCGATCGACGTCAATTCCGGCCGGGCCACGCGCGAGCACCATATCGAGGACACTGCGCTGAAGACAAATTTGGAGGCAGCCGACGAAATCGCGCGACAGCTGCGCCTGCGAGATCTTGCCGGGTTGATCGTCATCGACTTCATCGACATGGATGAGAAGCGCAACAATCGCGCGGTGGAGCGGCGACTGAAGGAGTGCCTTAAACACGATCGCGCGCGCATTCAGGTTGGCCGCATCTCGCATTTCGGCCTACTTGAAATGTCGCGGCAACGCATCCGTACGAGCGTGCTGGAAAGCTCGACCGAAAAGTGCCCGTATTGCGGCGGCAGCGGCCATGTCCGCTCCGTCTCCTCGCTCGCCTTGCAGGTGCTGCGAGCGCTCGAAGACCACCTCATCAAGAGTGCAACGCATAACCTGATTGCGCGCACGCGGCCTGATGTGGCTCTTTATCTGCTTAATCAAAAACGGGCGCATCTACGCGGCCTCGAAGAACGGTTTGCCATTACGATTACCGTCACCGCAGATGAAACTGTGCGCGCGCCGCAGACTTTCGTGATTGATCGCGGTGAGCAGGTGCACACCCCCGAAGCTGCCAAAGCGATCGCCGAGCGGGCGCAAGCCCCGGTGGCGCCGCTTGAAGACGAAGATGACCTCGAACAAGCCGATGCCGCCGGGAGTGGGGCGGACGAAGCCGATTTTCAAAGCGACGTAGGAACGGAGCTTGGCGAACCGCTACCCGTGGAACATGGCGAGGGCGGATCGCGACGGCGTCGTCGGCGCCGCCGGCGAGGGCGCGGCGGTGGCGAGCATATGCAGAGCCAGCCACAGCACCACCACGTCGAGCACATTCCAATCGTCGAATCGAGCGATGAGCTCAACGCTGAGGATCAAAACGCGACAGGGGAGGAAAGTCCGGCGGACGACACCGTCGGCTTCGCGCCTGAAGCACACAGCGAACGCCAAGAGCCGCGCCGAGACGACCGACGACGACGACGCGGCCGGCGCGGCGGCCGGCGCAATCGGCAGCGCAATGGTGACAGCGGCTATTCCGGCGGCGATCAATGGAGCGAGCGCGCCGAGCGCGACGTTGCTCAGAGCGAGCCGCTGACCGAGCAGGCGGGAGCCGAATCGGAACTGACACATGCCGTGGCCGATCTCGACTCCCAGCCCACGGAGCGCGCAGCGCCGCCGGAGGCGTCGGCGACACCGGCCGAACAGCCCGAGCCAGGGCGGCGGCGGTCGACGGTGCGTGAGCCGGCACCGGGAGCGGGCGTCGCCACCACCGCCCCCGACAACTCGCCGCCAGGCGCGTCTTCGCCGGCGGAGCCGGTCGTTACCGAGACGGGTGAGACTTCCAAAGGCGAACGGCCGCGCCGTACTGGATGGTGGTCCCGCCGTTTCGCCGGCGGCTAACGCGATGAAGAGCGGCTGGGTCGATCGCGACGCCGAAGCCATAGTGGCCGAGAGCGCGAGGACCGGTATCGAGCGAGATCTGGCGCTGCGCGTTTACACGACGCGTCTACTGGGCTGCGATCGCAGGCTCGTTCTCCACGGCGGCGGTAATACTTCGTTCAAGACCGCGATGCGCGATCATTTCGGCGACGAGGTCGCGGTCCTCCGCGTCAAGGCTTCCGGTGCCGACATGGCAATCATCACTGCCGACGAATTGCCGGCGGTGCGACTTGAGCCGATGCGCAAGCTGCGCAAGTTCGAGGCGATCGACGACAACGAACTGGTCGGCATCGAGCGCGCCAATCTGATCGACCCGCGCGCGCCAAATCCTTCAGTCGAAATGATGCTGCATGCCTTTTTGCCGCACAAATTCGTCGACCACACGCATGCTACTGCCGTGCTCAGCCTTATCGACCAGGCCCATGGCAAGCAGATCTGCACCGAGGTCTTCGATGGCCGCATGGGATTCGTTCCATATCTCATGCCGGGCTTTGGGCTTGCGAAAAAGGCGATTGAAGTATTCGAAGGCGGTCCCGATTGCGACGGGCTGATCTTAAGCAAACATGGACTCGTCACCTTCGGCGACACGGCGCAGCAAGCCTATGAGCGTATGATCGCATTTGTCTCGCGCGCCGAAGATTTCATCGCGCGCAACCGCAAATCCGTCGCCGTTGCCCCATCGCCCGCCAAAACGGTACCGCTGGCACAGGTGGCCCCGATCGTACGCGGCGCGTGCAGCGAACAAGACGGAACAAGTGAAGGGGAATGGCGGCGGCTTGTCCTCGAATTCCGCACGAGCGAGGCCGCGCTCGATTTTCTCAACAGCAAGGACCTGCGGCGCTTGAGCGAAGCCGGCGTGATCACCCCGGACCATACCATCCGCACCAAAAACTGGCCGCTCCTTCTCAGCGTCCCGTCACGCGAGGGCTTAGGCGAATTCACGCAGGCGACACGCCGCGAGACCCAAGCGTTCACAGCACGTTATCGCGATTATTTCATGCGCCACAACAAGCGCGTCGGGGGCAACAAGCGGCCGCTCGACCCCCTGCCCCGCGTCGTGCTGGTGCCGGGGCTAGGCCTGTTCGGTCTCGGCCGCCGCAAGCAAGACGCCGTCATCGCCGCCGACATCGCCGAGGCCTGGCTGGAATGCCTGCGCGACGCCGAAGCTATTGGGCGGTTCGAGTCAATATCGGAAGCTGACCTGTTCGATTGCGAATATTGGCCGCTCGAACAAGCCAAGCTCGATACACGCGATGAGCCGCCGTTGACCGGTCAAGTTGCCGCGATCACGGGCGCTGCTGGCGCGATTGGCATCGCCACCGCAAAGACTTTCGCGGCCGCTGGTGCCGAGGTGGCTCTGCTTGATATCGATGGCGCCGCCGCCCGTCAGCAAGCGAAAGGCATCGACGGGCACGCACTGGCGCTTAGCTGCGATGTCACCGATGCCGGATCAGTGACCGCCGCATTCGATAAGGTCGCGGAGTATTTCGGCGGCGTCGATATCGTCGTTTCCAATGCAGGCGCCGCTTGGCAGGGCCGCATCGGTGAGGTCGACGAGGAAACCTTGCAGCAAAGCTTTGAGCTGAACTTCTATGGTCATCAGCGTGTCGCGCAAGCGGCGGTGCGGATCATGCGCACGCAGGGCACCGGTGGATGCCTTCTGTTCAATATCTCGAAACAGGCAGTGAACCCCGGGCCTAATTTCGGGCCTTACGGCATACCGAAAGCGGCAGCGCTCGCTTTAATGCGGCAGTATGCGCTCGATTACGGCGCCGAAGGCATTCGCGCCAACGCGGTCAATGCAGATCGCATCCGCTCCGGCCTGCTCACGCCGGAGATGATCGCTTCCCGCGCCAAAGCGCGCGGCGTGAATGAAAAAGTTTACATGACCGGCAATCTTCTCGGCCGCGAGGTCGCCGCCGAAGATGTCGCGCAGGCTTTCCTGCACCAGGCCCTCGAACTGAAAACCACCGCGGATGTCACGACCGTGGACGGCGGCAATATCGCCGCCGCAATGCGCTGAAAGCGTCACTCGGCCGCGACCGCTGTCGGGAGCGGCTCGTCAGATTCGGCTACTGGATCGACAAGGCTCGCCAGAACAGTCGGATCGACTGCAGTTCGCACTGCCATTGCGCCGTCATGGCGGCGGATCGCAACATCCCTGCGTGTGAGCGCATCCCCCGCCGGACCCGCCGTCTTGCAAACCTCCTCCGAGACTACAACCTTGCAATCAAGCTCCTTGGTCAGGTCTTGCAGCCGCGAGGCGACGTTGACCGCATCGCCCAGCGCCGTGAACACGGTGTGACCGCGAAAGCCGATATCGCCGACAATAACCACGTCGGCATGGATACCAATGCCGTACTGGATCGGCTCGACCACTTCCGAAGCAAATTGGTGGTTCAAATAAGCGACGTTGTGGATGACCGCGGCGGTATAAAGCGTGCCATTGACCAGCGGAATGCGCCACCACCAGATGTGCCAATGCAGCCACGCTTCCATGACGGCATAGGAGATGTTGCCAAGCGCGTGATTGAAGAAATGCGAAAGGATGTAGGAGAACATCACCAGGCCGCAGGCGAGGCGAACTTGACGTACGCCAATGCCACGCAGCAACGTGACAATGCGTGACCCAGCGCCAAAGCCGCTTGCGCGTACGTCAAGAATGGCAGGTGCTTCTACCGACATGACCACGCTTTCGGGGCGGCGTGCTCCCCCTATCGTTCCCGAACGCCACCTGAATCGACAAAATTACACGCAGCATACAGGGCCTTTTTGTAGTCACCATCCCACTACGATCGTCGAGGCGCTGACATCCTTGTTGTCACGCTTCGCGACTTGGCGCTCAATCCCATTGCGAGCGGCCGGAATAGGCCCAATCGATGATGCGACCGTCACGATGCGCCAAGTGGGCGATTTCGGTCATTTCCGCTGCACTCAGCGAAAAATCGAAAATAGCGGCATTTTCCGCCAACCGTTGTTCTTTGCTGGTGCGCGGAATTACAACGATGTCCTGCTGCACCAAAAATCGCAAACAGACCTGGGCCGCGGTTTTACCGCGCTCGGCGCCGATGCGCGCCAATACCTTGTCGTTGCGGGCGGCGCCGCGCGCAATCGGACTATAAGCGACCACCGCCATGTCGTGCCTGCGGCATGCGGCGATCACCTTGGATTGGTCCAGGAACGGATGACATTCGACCTGGTTGCAGACCAGGGGTTCGCTCGCCAGTCGCACGGCCTCTTCGACGAGTTTAACTGTGAAATTCGAAACGCCGATATGGCGTGTCAGGCCGTCGCGCTTGACCTTGCAGAGCGCGCCGAGCGTGCCGCTGAGTGGAATTTGCGGATTGGGCCAATGCAGCAGCAACAAGTCCACTTCGCGCAGGCGCAGCCGCGCAAGGCAGTCACGCGCGGCACGTTCGAGATCGCGCGGCGCGAAATGCGACGGCCAGATTTTCGTCGTTACGAAAACATCGCCGCGCTTGACGCCCGACGCGTGCAGTCCTTCGCCGACCTCCCGCTCATTGTCGTACATTTCCGCCGTGTCGATGTGACGATAGCCGAGCCGCAGCGCCTGTTCGACGAGGCGAGCACAAGCGCGCCCGCGCAACTCCCAAGTGCCCAGACCCAGGAGCGGGATTCGGACGCCATTGGCGGCAACATTCGGGCTGGCCGACGCGCCCTTCTGCGTGTTCATCAATCCCGCTTTCAATCCCACTTGGGCGCCTGCGGTGGACTGACGATCCGCGAATCCGGGCGCTTGAGCTTGCCGATCTCCGCCATTTCCACCTCGCTCAGCTTGAAATCGAGGCTGCCGAGGTTTTCCGTAAGCCGCTCGCGTTTCGACGTACGCGGGATCGGAATGATGGCTTGCTGCTCGAGGAAGCGCAGCGCCACCTGCGACGGCGTTTTGCCATGCGCGCTGCCGATCCATTGCAGCGTCGGGTCGGCGGGCACCTTGCCGCGCGCCAGCGGACAATAGCCGACGACCGCCATACCGTGACGACGCGCCGCCGCGATTACTTTGGCCTGATCGAGGTAGGGATGAGTCTCGATCTGCAAAACGGCGATTGGTTCGCTCGCCAGTTTTACGGCCTCATCGATCATGGCGACGTTGAAATTGGCGACACCGATATCTTTGGCAAGGCCGGCTTTCTTCACCTGGCAGAGCGAGGCGATCGAGTCTTTAAGCGGCACTTGCGCATTCGGCCAATGGATCATCAATAGGTCGACCCAGGGGAGCGCCAGGCGCTCGAGACTTTCGTCAACCGAGCGCTCGAAATCGCCCGAGGCCAGCCGGGTGAACCAAACCTTGGTGGTGAGAAAAATCTCTTCGCGTTTGACGCCCGAGCCGCGCAGGCCGGAACCCACTTCGCGCTCATTGCCGTACATCTGCGCAGTGTCGAGATGGCGGTAGCCGAGTTTCAGTGCGGCCTCGACCAATTGGACGCACAAATCCTCCTTCAGCGTCATTGTGCCGAAGCCGAGGACCGGAACGCGCGCCCCGTGACTTTCGATCATATCCATCGCTGGCAATGCCTCCATTATTGCTGCTCGAAAATTGCGGCTAAGCGTTCGGGCGGCCCGCAGCATCGGCGATTGCCGCCGGCAATTCCAGCCTGTTGTGGAGCGGAATATCGAACGCTCTAGCGCGCCTTGCTGAGCACCGCGAAGGCTGCGTCCGGGGCTTCTTCGATGACTTTGAGGAGAGCGCGGGCCGGGCCGCGCGGCGAGCGCTTGCCCTGTTCCCAGTTACGTACTGTCTCGACCGGAACGCCGATCCGCGCCGCGAAGGCGGCTTGGGTGAGCCCGGTCCGCCCTCGCACATTACGCGCATAACGTGCCTCGTCGGCACGCGCCGCATTGTGCGCGGCCGTCGCAATGGCGCGTGGATCGCTGGCGATCGCCCTTTCGCTGCCGTCGGGAAGAACCTCGACCAGACGCCCGTCCGCTTTCAACCGCACGCGCAGCATCGTGATTGCTCCAGCACCCTTTCGGCTTGCGATCATAGCTGATTCGTCGTGGATTCAATGAGTTACTCCTTCATTGGCGCTCTTTACTGGGCCAATGCTCTAGTAATGCGGTGGCCTAGTCGGTCAATGGCCGCTATCAGAAAAGCCGCTGCTAGAAGGTGAATTGCTTGGGGAGGTCCGGACGTGGGGGTTTTTCAAATCAACGCGGTGCGCCTTTGGGAGTCGCTGATGGCCACAGCGCAAATCGGCGCGACCCCCAAAGGCGGCATATGTCGCCTCACGCTGACTGACCTCGATCGCCAAGTACGCGATTGGTTCAAAGCGCAATGCGAAGCCCTCGGCTGCACGGTTGCGATCGACGAAGTTGGCAACATGTTCGCGCGCCGCCTCGGCAGGAATGCGACCCTGCCGCCGATCGCGATCGGATCGCATCTCGACACCCAGCCGACCGGCGGCAAATTCGACGGCCCCCTCGGCGTGCTTGCAGGGCTTGAAGCACTGCGAACACTCCATGACGCGGATCACACGACCAGTGCGCCCATTGAGCTGATCAACTGGACCAACGAAGAGGGGTCGCGCTTTGGCCCTGCCATGCTGGCGTCGGGAGTCTTTGCCGGCGTCTTTACTGCCGATTACGCCTATGGCCGCACCGATCGCGAAGGCAAGACTTTCGGGGAGGAATTACAGCGCATCGGTTATCGCGGCCAGGAAAAAGCCGGCGCCCACAAGTTTTCGGGCTACTTCGAATTGCACATCGAGCAGGGACCGATCCTCGAACACGAGGGCTGCACGATCGGCATCGTCCAGGGCGCGCAGGGCGTGCGCTGGTATGACATCACAATTACCGGCCAGGACGCGCATGCCGGCGCAATGCCGATGGTCTTGCGCAAAAACGCTCTCGTCGGGGCCTCGCGAGTGATCGAGCGGGTCGACGCGATCGCCCGCGACTTGCCCGATGCTGTCGGCACTGTCGGATTACTGGAAAACAGGCCGAACAGCCGTAATGTCATCCCCGGAGAAGTGTTCCTCACTGTCGATTTCCGCCATCCCGAAAC
>Ga0306920_100000301_pt1 | contig 57064 bp, 47 predicted proteins | sample flu12Cox44000170_FD_204666 | JGI IMG/M metagenome (GOLD analysis project Ga0306920, IMG submission 204666) | Lab enrichment of tropical soil microbial communities from Luquillo Experimental Forest, Puerto Rico - flux4day.12C.oxic.44.000.170 (v2)... | ecosystem: Environmental > Terrestrial >... | reverse complement strand
CTTCCGGCGTTTTGATGCCGAATTTGCACCGCTTACTCCTCCCGAACCGATGGCCGATTTTCATCGACGCATGGTCGAAACCGCCGGTGAATTGCAGAAGGCGTTCGATCTCTTCATGACGGAACCCGGTCCCAATTGGACAGTTTCCTTTCTGTACAGCCGCCGCTCACTCTGCCGTGCTTTGTACTCATTGTACGAACTTCAGCAGCATCTGCCCGCGGTGAGCCGCTATTTCGTTGCGGAGGGCGCCATTGAAATCGCCGAGCCTTCATCTAATGCCGGGGCCACCGTCGGATTTGTTCATCGCGAGCGGAACGACAAGCGCTCGGACTACTCACTATACATTCCCGAAAACTATACCGCGGAGCGGCAATGGCCGCTGATCATCTGCCTGCATGGGGGCTACGGTGAAGGCTACGAATATATCTGGACATGGCTGCGGCCGGCGCGGGCCCGTGGCTATATCCTGCTGTCGCCAAAATCACTCGACGTCACCTGGACGATGACGCCGAACAGCATCGATACCCGTTCAATCCTGATGATGCTTGACGAAGTTGCTGCCGAGTATTCGATAGATCGTTCGCGCCTTTTCCTGACTGGCCTGTCTGACGGCGGCATCATGACCTACCTGCTGGGAATCGAACAGCACGAGATTTTTACCGGAGTCGCACCCATCGCCGGCGCCCTGCATCCGATGGTCGATCCGATGCTGCGGGCGAAGACCGGACGCGAACTTCCGATCTTCGTAATTCATGGCGTGCACGATTTCATTTTTCCGGTTACGTTCACGCGTCAGACCAATGAATTGCTGAAGAGTCTCGGTTACAAGCTCAAATACGAGGAACTACCCGACTGGGGCCACGCATTAACCTATTCGATCAATGAACGCCTGGTAATGCCCTGGTTCGAATCGCTCGCGCCACGTGGCACCGGGCGGAGCGAAGCGGAGCCGAGCTAACAAGTCTGCGACGCGCGCATAAAATGAATTGGTGCGACGCCTAGTCAAACGCGCTTTCGCCAGTAATGTCACGCCCGAGGATGAGCGTCTGCACGTCGTAGGTCCCCTCGTAGGTGTTGACCGTTTCAAGGTTCAGCATATGCCGAATCACGGGGTATTCGTTGACGATGCCGTTGGCGCCGAGCATATCGCGCGCCATTCGGGCGATTTCGAGCGCCGCATTGACGTTATTGCGCTTGGCGAACGAGACATGCTCGGGGCGCATCGTGCCGGCATCCTTCAACTGTCCTAAGCGCAGACACACCAGTTGCGCCTTCGTGATCTCGGTGAGCATGTCGACCAACTTGCGTTGGACCATCTGATACCCGGCCAGAGGACGCGAGAACTGTTTGCGCGATTTGGTATAGTCAAGCGCGCATTGGAAGCAGGTGCGGGCGGCTCCGATAGCCCCCCAGGCAATTCCGTAGCGCGCCTGGGTGAGACATGAAAGCGGCGCACGCAACCCGCGGGCGCTTGCCAGGTGGTGGCTTTCTTCGAGCCGCACGTCTTCCAGGACCAGCTCCGAAGTAATCGACGCCCGCATCGAAAACTTGCCGTGGATATCGCTGGTGGTGAAACCGGGGGTGCCCTTTTCCACGATGAAGCCGGTGATGCCCTCGTCCACCTTTGCCCAAATGATCGCGAGGTCGGCGATCGAGCCATTGGTGATCCAACGCTTGGTGCCGTTCAGTACCCATCCGCGGCCGTCCTGGCGCGCACGCGTTTCCATACCACCGGGGTCAGAACCATGGTCGGGCTCGGTGAGACCGAAGCAGCCGAGCAATTTGCCCTTGGCCATCTCCGGCAGGTAGCGATTCTTCTGCTCTTCCGACCCGGATGAGTAGATCGCGTACATCGCCAATGCACTCTGCACCGAGGCAAACGAGCGCAACCCCGAGTCGCCAGCTTCAAGCTCTTGCATGATCAAGCCGTAGGCAACGTTGTTCATGCCGGCGCATCCATATCCTTTCAAATTGGCGCCGAAGATCCCCAACTCCGCCATCATCTGGGCCAACTCCAGTGGAAAGGTCTCATCGGCAAAATGGCGCTCGACGGAGGGCAGCACTTCCCGCTCGACGAACCGCCGTATGGCATCGCGAGTCATCTTTTCCTCGGGGTTCAGCCACTCGTCGAGATGATAGAAGTCAAGGTCCCGGATGAAAGCTGCCATAGCGATCTCCTTAGAGATTGATCTGCGCTAACCAACGTCAATAAGTTAGGTACAAGCCAAGACTGCTACATGCTGCACAGTGCTCATCCGCGCTATGCTTGCACCTCTGAACGCCAGTCGAGCGCGCGGAAAAGCCCGTTGCGTCAGCCGTCTGTATCAAATACGCTTATATCAGAACGAAGTATTATGCACATCGAAACGCTAAAGGTCTTCTGCGATATTATCGAGAGCGGCAGCGTTTCTTATGCCGCCTCGCAAAATTTCGTCACCCAATCAGCAGTCAGCCAGCAGGTCAGGAGCCTCGAAGACAAATACGAATGTCGCTTGTTGGAACGGGCGCGGGCCGGCGTCAAGCCAACCGCTGCCGGTCAGATCCTTTACAATTCAAGCAAGGAGATCGTGCGCCGTTTCGTCGAACTCGAAAACCGATTACGCGAAATCGGGTCGGTGGTCGCCGGGTCAATTCGAGTCGGCACCGTCTACAGCGTCGGACTGCATGAACTGCCGCCGTATCTGACCGAATTCCTGCGCGCTTACCCGCAGGTCAACGTTCATCTTGAGTATCTGCGTTCGAACAAAATCTATGAGGATCTGCTCGAGGGTAAAATCGACCTTGGCGTAGTTGCCTATCCGGCCAAGCGCAGTCAGATCGTCACGATCGCCTTCCGCCATGACGAATTGGTGCTGGTGGTTCCGCCCGACGATCCTTTGGCAAAGCTCACCAAGGTCAGCGTCGCCCAATTGCTCGGCCAACGGTTCGTCGGGTATGAGCGGGACATCGCGACCCGGAAGGCCTCAGACCGGATTTTGCGCGACTACGGCGTCAGACCCCGTTACACAATGGAGTTTGACAACATCGAAACGATTAAGCGCGCCGTTGAGATCGGTCAAGGTGTTGCGATAGTGCCGCGGTCCACGGTCGAACTGGAAATTTCGCGCGGCTCACTCAAACTCCTGGAGTTTAGCGAGGGACCGTTCACACGCCCGCTCGCGATTATCTATAAGCGTGGGCGCGAACTGTCGCCAGCGGTGCGCAAGTTCATTGAAGTATTGACCACCAGCAAGCTGCCGATGCCGGGTCATCCCGTGCGAAATATGGACGGGCGTAATACGGATGCGAATGACCGCCTCGAGAGGCACGATCGCAACGATCGCCACGATCGCGGTGAACGCCTGGATCGAGCTGAGCGCCCCGAAAAAGCCGAAAAGACCGCTCAGGGCCATTGAGACTCGCTCCGTGTCGGCCTGTCGATTAACAGGGCAAAAGGTGCGGCGCACCGATAGCCTTTCGTTGAACTCAGCTTGGGCAACACGATAGCATTTCAGGTCGTCCACGGAGGTATGCCATGGCCGTTCAGAAATTCGCACCGATGGCTAAGGAATTCCCTACCTTTGACTGCGATGCCCACGTAACCGAGCCGCCCTGGTTGTGGGAGCGGGCCAGGGACTATCTGACCGCCGCGGAATTCGAAGCGCTGAAGGGCAGCATCTGGTTCGACCCGGAAAGTAAACAGCTGATTGTGAACGGCCATCCGGAAACCGGTCTTGGTTCGCAGCGTATCCACGGGACGCCGGGCATGGTGAATGTGCTTTCGCTGGCGGGTCCCGGCCTCAAGCATGATATCCAGCGCGCGCTTAATGTCCGCAATCTCAATCCCGCCACCGCGATCACTGCCGAGCAGGCCGATTACCTCGACCATAAGGGTTCGTATGAGCCCAAGCCACGGCTGCGCGATATGGACGTCCAGGGTATCGACCAGGTGATGATCATCCCCACCGACATCGATACTTATCCGTGGATTCAGAACGCGACCGGCGCACGGGCGATGTGCAAGGCCTATAACGACTGGGCCTATGAATACTGCGGGGAAAATCCCGAGCGGCTGTTTTTCGCCGCGCTGCTGCCGATGCAGGATCCCAAGTTTTCCGAGCAGGAGGTCTATCGGGTGGCTGCGAAGGGCTGCCGCGTCGGCCTGATTCGCCCGATCGATGCGATGGGCAATTATCCGATTCAGCCGAAGTACGCGCGCGTATGGCATGCGATGGAAGAGACCGGGGTGGTCTATGGCATGCATCCGTTCCCCGCTTTTGGCGTCCTCAAGCCGCCCGCATACACCGAGCAATACTCTGGCGCGGAACTGATCGGCTTGACTGCCAGCTCTTCAGGTCTGCCGCATTTCTTCCTGACCAACGTTCAGAATTTCCAGGCCGAAGCGTCGCTGTGGGTCACGATGGTGCTGATGTCGGGCTTCTTCGAGCGTTATCCAAAAATCCGGGCGGCGGTCTTCGAGGCGTCCTCGACCTGGCTGAGCTTCCTGCTGGACGAGTGCGACAAGGCGTACAAGCTCTACCGCAATGATCGCCGGCTGGCGCCGCTGAAACGGCTGCCGAGTGAGACCTTTTTTGAGCATTGCGTGACCGGGTTCGAGGGCGACGAGGCGCCGCCGTCGCGCTTGCCCGATTTTTACGAAAACATCCTGGCCTGGTCCTCCGACGTCTATCATCACGACGGCGACGATGCCTGGCGCGCGATTGAGACGATGCGCAAGTGCGAGCTGCCCGATCGTTATCAAGCCAAATTCCTCGGCGAGAATGCGCGCAAGCTTTATAACATCGACGCTCCCCTAAAATTCATTCGCGAGCGCGTGACCGAAATCGAGCGCCCTGACTGGTGGCCGGCCGATCAGGAGGTGAGCGAGTCGCTCAAGCCGGAAGCGGCCGTGCTCCGGTATTAGCGTTATCTGCCGTCCAATAGACCGGCTCATCTGCGGGTCGTCTCGAAGCATCTGGACGCAGCGGCTCGTTTTTCTATCGGTTCTAAGGACTATTCCCACGGAGACAAGCGATCATGGCCCGCAAAAATTTCGTCGTATTCGATAGTGATTCCCACGTCGCGGAGCCCCCGGAACTGTGGACGAAGTACCTAGAACCTGAGTTTCGCACGTTGGGCAAGCATGCCTTATGGCGCGAAGAAGGAAAGTTGGGCAGCTACTTGAAGGTCAATGGCAAGATGTTTCGAGACACTATGAACTCGAATATCCCGCGCCATGCGATCTGGCGCCCTGGCCTGACCTGGGAGCAGATTGGCGAACTGGACCCCAATACGCGTCACCCGATGACAATGGGCGCTGCGAACCCGGACGCCCGCCTTCGGGATATGGACGCGATGGGGATCGACCAGGCACTCCTTTACCCGACCTGGTTCGGCGAAGGTTTTCATCTGGTTGAAGACCCCGACGTCGCATACGCGTTGGCCCGTGCTTACAACGATTGGATCACTGATTTTTGCAAGACGGCGCCGCAACGGCTTTTTGCCGCGGCGATGGTGCCGTTGCAGAATATGGACTACGCGCTTGAGGAGCTGCGGCGGATTCGCCGCATCGCGTGTTTTCGCGCAGCATTTATTCGGCCGATGTTCCTGGAGGGGCGTTATTTCACCCATCCTTATTACGATCCGCTGTGGGCCGAGCTTGAGAGTCTGGAGTTGGCAGGCGCGGTGCACCCGACGGCCGGGCTATGGAATCCGGAATGGACCTCGCACGGTCCGTTCATGGAAAAGGTGAAGAGCCGGCTCAACCATCACCAATTCATCGCAGTAGCCGGTGGCGGCCCGTTCGCCGGCGGCGGTACCGCGCGGGGCTTCTCGTTCTCGGCCTCCCCGCCGCTGGGGCATCCGATAGCGCCGATTCTGTCGTATTGGCTCGACAATCACATGTTCGTCGCATCCACCCTGATCGGCTTTACTGTGATGCAGCGTTACCCAAAGATGAAGGTCGTCGTCGCTCATGGCAAGGCCTCGTGGATGGAAGAAGTCTTGGAGAAGATGGAGGCGTCGACGCGCACCATCCCTCTGCTGCACTACTATCCAGTCCGCACCGATGCCGAAGAGATGTGGAAGGAAGGCAACGCGATGCTCGGCTTCGACGCCGAGGAGCGGCTGATCCAGAAGTTGCCGGACGACTTCGCGGAAAAAATAGTATGGGGTTCCCGCTATCCGCATCACGACACGACCAGCGCCTGGGACGCAATCGAATCGCTCAGCCGGGCACACGTCGATGAGGGGACGCTCACGCGGATGTTCGGGAGCAATGCTGCGGCGCAATTCGGGATAACGTTGACGGCAGCGGTCGCCTAAGGAGGACGCGGATTCTAACGTTTTTTTGGGATCTTCGACCTCGCCTTTTTTGCCGCACAGTCGAAATCACGCTGATAGCCGCGGCGCTTTTGATGTTGGTGGGGCGGGCAGGCGCTGCCGCTTCAATGCCTCATCTCGGAGCCCTCAGCTTCGAGGTCTTGAACGCAGACGGCTCCGAAGTGATCGGCCACAGCCACTACGGGTTGAGTCGCGGCGATCATAATCTTCTGATCGGGCGCGGTGCAGCTCATTTCAACAACGGCGAACAGGACGTCGAATATGACACGCTAGAGGCGCGGCCAGACCAGCCACCCGTGATGCTGACGCTTGATCACAAGTTCTATAATGCCGATGGCTCGATGCAGCGCGAGATTGCCGCGGATTTCCGCACCGGCCAGGCCTCATGCACTCGCTACCAAGAAGGGGTGGCGCAGACCGACAGCGCAATACTCGAGTTTACCCCGGACTCATACGGTGGCTCGGCGGTCGTTCTCCCGCTCGAGCAATATGCTGCCCACGGCTCTGCGGAGCCGATCAAGCTGCACTCGTTCAATTGCATCCCGGGGCCGCGGCTAATCGCGGTCAAGGCCCGCGTCGCGAAGCCGTCGCGCTGGAGTCATTACCCGCGCCAGACGGTGGAAGTAGATATTAAACCGGACCTTGGTTGGTTGGGCGTGGTAGTCGCGCCGTTTCTGCCAGAGTTGCGAGCCTGGTTCGATCCATCAGATAACTGGACCTTGGCCGGTGGTGAATTCGCTCGCTATTTCCGAGGACCGCGGATAACACTGGTGCGTGAACTCCCCGCCGAGTTCAGGGCACTGAGAGAACAAGCGAGCGGCGAGCGATAAGGGCCGGCAGCGTTTCTCGCCACCGGGCACTCCTCTCACCAGCATCGTTTGTTGCGCCATATCAATGGGGATGTGAAGACAGTGGCAGTGCAGGCAGGCAGTGACTTCTTCAAGGCGACTCAAGTCGGAGTCGCCGACCTCGAATTGCGGCGCAAGCTCGACAACGCGACCGGCCGGCATCTCGAACATGTGGCCGCAGTGCGCGCCGAGTTTCCGTCGTTTGATGCAGAACGCGACATCGCACGCAGAATTAAGGAAGAGGCCATCGGACGACTGGACGAATTGCTGGCGCAGCTGAAGGAGCGGCTTGAGACAAACGGCTGCAAGGTATTCGTTGCCGGCGACGCCAAAACAGCGCGTGGCTATATTCTCGAAGTCGCCCGCGCGCGTGGCGTGAAACGCGCGGTCAAGGGCAAGTCGATGACCACCGAGGAGATCGAGCTTAACGCCGCCCTTCAGCAGGCAGGAATCGAGCCGATCGAAACCGACCTTGGCGAATACATCGTGCAGCTGCGTGGCGAGAAGCCGTCGCACATCATCACCCCGGCGATACACTTGTCTAAAGAAGACATCGGCAGGACTTTCAGCGACCGGCTGAGCATCGCCTATACCCCTCAACCCGAGCAGTTGACCGCGGTCGCGCGCGAGCGGCTGCGCTCGATGTTTCTGACCGCTGAGATGGGGATCACAGGCGTTAACTTCGCGATTGCCGAGACCGGCACGCTGGTGCTGGTCGAGAACGAAGGCAACGGCCGCATGTCCAGCACGCTGCCCGAGACGCTGGTCGCGCTGATGGGTATTGAGAAGGTGATCCCCAAGCTCGACGACTTGCCGCATTTTCTCGAAATCCTTGCGCGCACATCGACCGGCCAGAAACTTACCTGTTACACGAATTTCATCAACGGTCCGCGCCGCGATGGCGACGTTGACGGTCCGCGCGAGGTCCACGTCGTGATGCTTGATAACGGCCGCAGCGCGATGCTCGCTGATCCGGTGTTGCGCGAGGCGCTGTACTGTCTGCGTTGCGGGGCGTGCCTTAACGTCTGCCCGGTCTATCGCCGAATTGGCGGACACGCGTACGGCGTGACTTATTCGGGGCCGATCGGCTCGATAGTCAGCCCCAACCTCTTCGGCAGTGCCGCCGCCCAGTTGCCGTTCGCATCGACGTTATGCGGCGCCTGCCGCGAGATTTGTCCCGTCCGAATCGATATCCCGCGCCTGCTGCTGCATCTGCGTTGGAGAGAGAACCTTGGTCTCGGCGTACCGCGCGTCGAGTTACCGCGCGCTGTGGCTCGGTCGCGCAATGGGATGCGGCGTTTTGCGCGAATCGCGCGATGGCCCCGGCTAATGCGCCTCGCGTTGCGAACCGGCGCGCTTCTAGCTCGACCGTTCGCACGCGACGGCTATCTCAGATGGATTCCTGGACCGTTCACAAGCTGGACCCGCGGCCGCGACTTCCCGACATTGCGTGCCCGCCGGGGGCAAAAGCAAATAGCGGAGACCTAGGATCGTTCACTATTCGACTCGGCTTCAACTGCTCAATTCGTCGAGCAGCGCCTTGGCGTCCTTGAGATCGGCGGTGTCGAAGCCCTCGGTGAACCAATTGTAAATCTCTGAAAGCATTGCATGAGCTTCATCGCGCCGGCTCTCTGATTTCAGCAGCCGCGCCAAGCTCGCGGTCGCGCGAAGCTCCCATGCTTTCGCGCCCATCCTTTGCGCAAGCTCGATCGACGCGCGAAAATCGGCCTCCGCCAAGACTACATGCCCCAGTTTATGCTGCAGCTCACCGCGGAGTCTGAGAGTTTCGGGCCGATAATGGGTTTCATTAGGATTTAGCCGGAGCGCCTGTTCGACCGTTTCAAGCGCGTCGCGAAGGGCGCCTTCCCGTTCAAGCGCGGCGGCCAGGTACGCGGTATAAGTGCTTAGGAGTGTGCGCGACCCGATGTCGACCAAACCAGCTATGCCGCGGCGGATCAGCGCGATACCCTCGGCCGGGCGTCCCATTCGCGATCGCGCATCGCCCAGAACGCATCGCGCCCATCCCGCAAGCCACGTGAATTGATGATGCTCGCACAGCTCTAGCGCGTGCGCTGCCAAAGCCTCGGCCTTCTCGTATTCTCCCAAGCGAGTCCGGAGTACCGCAGCGTAAAACTCTGACCAGGCCATGTTCGCAATGTCAGAGGGCTTCGTGTTTGCGGCTGCCAGTATCTGGGCTTCGCGTTCGCGGGCGACATCGGCTCGTCCCAGCAGCCAGGCGTTCCAGCTCCCCATACCAAAGGCCAGTCTCCCGCTCATAAAAAGCCGCACGAGATCGGGGTCCTCGAAAAACTGGAGCCCGGCCATGAAATGCTCTTCGACTCCGGCGAGATCGCCGATATAAAACCGCGTCATTATTTGAATGGCGTGAGCGCGCCCGATACTGACGGGACTGCCTTCGCGCAGGGCGAGCTCGAGCGCCCGGTCGGCAAACGCAGCCCCGGCCTCGAAGTTGCCCCCTATGTTTGATGTACCCGCTCGCGAGATGATCAAATTGACCAGTTGCTTGAGGCTACCGCTTTTCTCGGCAAGGACTGCGGCATGCTCGATTGCCTGGAAAGTTTCAGGCCCAGCATATCCTGCGGTGTAGACCAGTGGCGGAATGATTGATTGCGCCACCTCCAGTTCGCGAAGCTGGCGTTCGCGCGATTCCGGAAGCAGCTTAAGGAGCGCGATTGCCTGCCGATAACTTTGCAGCGCCTCGGTGAACGCGCTGCGTCCTTCAGCGGCCTTGCCCGCCCTCGACCATTCAGCAATCGCGGGATCAATCTCGCCTGCCTCGGTTCAGTGGCGGGCGAGCACCTCAGGGTGCGCCTCCTTCAGGTCGGCGAATTTTTCATCGATTATGTGCGCTACCAGCCGATGCAGTTCTTTGCGGCGACTTTTGAGCAGGGCCTCATACGCAGCGTCACGAATAAGAGCGTGCTTAAACGGTAGGTGGCGTCGGGCGCAATTCCGTGCACGTAGAGGAGTTCCACGTCAGTCAGACTGCGCAGGTCGCGCTGAAGATCATCATCATCGGCGACTCGATGTACCGCGCGCAACAATTCGTAGGAAAATTCACCACCGATTGCTGCAGCCGCGCAGCCCCGAATATCCATCCCAACAGCACTGCGAACAGGCGGCGGCGCTTTTGCTCGGGCACCAGCGCCAAGGCGGGATAGCGCTCGCCCACCGGCAGTTGCAGCAATTCCGCCACCAACGGCACGGCCTCGTCCAGATTCAGTCCTGCCGATGCCAACGCCCGCTCCAACCGCGCCAGCATCTCGCCGGTATCGGCCCCGCCCTGGAGTCGCAGCCATTGTGAGAGCATTTCGGTGACCGCATGGAATGGGGTGTTCTGGAAGAATTGTTCGCCCGCGCTCTCCATCCAAATGTGGGCCGTATCGCGGATTCGGTCATGGAACTCCGCCACCAGGCGTGACTTGCCGATTCCGGCTTCGCCAGCCACGAATACTAGCTGGCCTTCACCCTCGCGTGCGCGCTCCCAACGGTTGAGCAAAAGCCGCAGCTCCTCCTCGCGGCCAACGAACCGCGTCAGTCCTTGCGCCGCCGCAAGCCGTCCCCGAACCCCGGTCGGACGTAGCACTCGATAAAGCTCGACCGGCTTGGCGGCGCCCTTGAGCTCCTGCGTCGCACGCTCTTCAACCACGAACAGACCGGAAATCAGGCGGTGCGTGGCGGCCGTTACCAGCACCGTGTCCGGTTCAGCAGCCGATTGCACTCGCGCCGCGATATTGGGAGCGTCACCGAAGACATCGGCGTCTCTGCCGGCGCCGGCACCGACCACTACCGTACCCGAATCGATGCCGACCCGCGCGGCGAGTTTCGGATGCCCGGCTTGCTGGTCGAGCTTGGAGAGCGCGTCGATAATTGCCAAGCCCGCCCGTGTTGCGCGTTCCGCATCATTTTCATGGGCCTCGGGCCATCCAAAATATGCCATGACGCCGTCGCCGAGGTACTTGGCGACGTGGCCACCGTATCGAGTTATCGCTTGGGCCGCGACGCGATGATATGCGGCGACCGTTTCGCGCCATTCTTCAGGGTCGAGCCGCGCGGCGATCTCTGTTGAACCGACCAGGTCACAAAACAGGACAGTGAGATGGCGTCTCTCACCGTCAGCGGACGGCCTTACCAGGAGGCCCTCTGCAGCGGTTGCCGGCGCCGCATCATCTAACACCGCGCCGCATTCGCCGCAAAACCTCTCAACTGGCTGGACGGGAGCGCCACATTTCGGACATGAGGCAACTAGGGAAGTTCCGCAACTCGTGCAGAATTTGCGTCCATCCCGATTATCGCTGCCACACCTGGAACAGCGCATATATCGCCCGATTGCCTCGCCGGGCATTTTCAGAAGACAACACAAGCATTAGACGGTGATGCTCTTAATCATCAAACCACCTTCGGCCTGCAGACGCCGGTTTAGGATTCGAGCTCAGAAGAACCGGGCATCAGGGTTCACTTCAGGAGTTTCACCGCGCCGGTTTTGAGAGTGTAACGAGCGGGCTGGATCTTGAGTTGCCCGCTTTTCACTTTTTCAGCCAGCTCCGGCTCATGCTCCAGCTTCCTGGCAATCAGGACCGCATTGTGATCGATCGCGTTCGAGAGTTCGTCGCCGGGTTGGCCGCGGGCCTCGCGAACCGCCGGATAGATGTTTGTGAGCATCGGCCCGGCGTGCGGGTCGGGATACGCCTTGAGCGCCGCCGTCACCGCACCGCATTGGTCATGACCCACAACCATTATCAGGGCGGTGCCGAGATGGCCGACCGCATACTCGATGCTCTGCAGCGCCAGACGATCATAACTGTTACCCGCGACCCGCACGATGAACAGATTCCCGACCCCCTGGTCGAAAATGATCTCCGGCGGCACCCTTGAATCGGAGCACGACAGGATGACGGCGAGCGGGTGCTGAGGCGAGTCCGAGGGACGCTGATTTGGACGTTCAGGGTGATCGGCGACGTACCTTTGGTTACCTTCAAGCAGTAGCTGCAGCGCTTTCGCCGGCAGTGCTTGGGCCGTGGGCTGGTCCGCGCGGGCTAAGGCAAATGCTATTGTGCAGAATGCCGCCGCGATTGCGGCCATATGGTACGCGCGGGCCTTCAGCGGGCTTCGACTGATTGACATGGGTTGCGTCCGAACGCGTAATTTCAGGTGAGATGCTAAAGGTTATCCCCGCCCTCGTCTACATGGTTGCCGCATCGCTACTAGCCGGATGCTTTAACGACGCCTTGCTAAAGGCGAACCAGCAGCAGCTTGAGCAGCAGCAGACCCAACTCAATCAGCTCAAACAGGAAGTCGCCGCGCTTCAGACTCAGCATGCGCCTTACAGCAACCCATCGGTGACGCCCGGTTCATGCGACCCGAACATCATGCACGAGGCAACGCGAAAGGGCGGCGAACGATTTGCGGCCAGTGATTTCAGCGCAGCCCTGAGCTATTACCAGGACGCGCTGACCGCCTGCCCCAACAACGCGCAAGCAAATGTCAATCTGGCGCCCGCATATGAGGCAATTGGTGATCGCGCGCAGGCGTTGGCGCATTACAGACTCGCCGCCAATGCCAGCGGCTCTGACGCCGATGCCGACGCGGTGCGCAATGCGCGCGCGGCCTTATCCCGGCTTGGAGGTTGACACAAGAAGGTGGCGGCGTTGACAAAGACCGATCAGGTGGTTACCTACTCTGTAGGTAGTTTGTCGGGCTGCCCCTTGTAAGTAGCGGCCCGTGCTGCAGAAAGTTAAGACCTTATGCCGATTTACGAATACCATTGTGCACGATGTGGGATTTTTGAAGTTACGCAGCGAATCACCGAGACCCCGCTTAGCATCTGCCCGACTTGCGAGGGCGACATTCGGCGTCTGATTTCCGTTACTTCGTTTGTGCTTAAGGGCAACGGATGGTACGCGACTGACTACGCGCGTTCGAATAGCAAGAGCGAAGCCTCCGGCGATTCAAGCTCCAAGGAGACGACCGCAAACGGTTCCGGCGACAAGCCTGCCGCGGCCTCCTCAGGGGAGTCGCCGAAAGCGACGCCGTCCGAATCGTCGAAATCCAGTTCCGACAAAAGCCCATCGGCCAAATCGGCGGCTTAGAGCAGACGCTTACACCGACAGGCCGCAGGATGCTGGCGCGTCTTGCGGCTTTTTTGTTTCAATAGAGCTTGCATGGTCCGCCGGTCGAATCCGGCGAGCCTCATAAAGCATTCTCAAGCAGCCAAAGTTATGCGCGCGCTCGTTCTCGATCCTGGCCCGGTGCTCTGCGACGATTATCCGGATCCACTTCCGTCGTCGGGCGAAAGTTTGATCCGCGTCCGAATGGCTGGAATCTGCGGGACCGATCTTGAATTGGCGCGGGGCTATCTGGCATTTCGGGGTATTCCCGGCCACGAGTTTGTCGGCGAAGTCGTCGACCGCGCAGCGCGCGCCGCAACCACCAAACGGGTCGTCGGTGAGATCAATGCTGCGTGCGGCCATTGCGACCTGTGTCTGGCCAACCTCGGACGCCATTGCTCAAATCGCACGGTGTTGGGGATACTGGGGCGCAACGGCGCGTTCGCTGAGTATTTGACGCTGCCCGACAGCAACCTGGTGGAACTGCCCAATTCCATCCCTGACGAACTCGGCGTGTTTGTCGAGCCAATGGCCGCTGCCTATGAGATTTTCGAGCAGATTCATCTTGGCCGCAATGAGAAGATTCTGATTCTTGGCGACGGACGCCTCGGGGCGATAGTAGGGCTAGTGCTCTGGGCCGAGGGCTACGACCCGGTAATTGGTGGGCATCACGCAGAAAAGCTCGAATTGCTGGCGGCGTTGAGCCTAAAGACCGAGTTGGAGCAACATCTGCAGCCCGGCTTCGACACCGTGATCGATTGCACCGGCGATCCCAACGGCCTTAGGCGCGCAATAGAACTGATTCGGCCGCGGGGGCTGATTATTCTGAAGAGCACCGCCGCCAACGCGGCCGACCTTAATCTGGCGCCGGTTGTCATAAATGAGATCGACATAATCGGCTCTCGTTGTGGGCGATTTGCTCCCGCGATTGAGGCGCTTGCGTCGGGCAAGGTCGACCCGCGCCCGCTGATCTCGGCGATGTACCCGCTCGCAGATGCGGTGGCTGCGATCGAAGCCGCCAAGGATCCACAGAATCTCAAGGTATTGTTGAAGATGGATTGATGACGAGCCGAGGCGAAGCTGCAGCGTTGCTTGAGAATCCTGGAAGCTCCTTTCCCGAGAACCGTCCGGTCTGGGCGACAGTGTAAACGCATCGATGGCAGTAAAGATGCCTGGCCGCAAACCGACTCGCCGCATCAGCCCCGTGGATATTATCGTCGGCGTGGATACCGGGGGGACATTCACGGATTTGGTGGCGATGGCCGGTGATGGGATCAGAGTGCATAAGCTCCTGTCGACTCCGCACGACCCTGCGCAGGCGGTCGTCGCCGGAATTAAAGCGTTGCTTGAAGAAAATGCGCCCGACTTCGTCACCTATAGCTCCACCGTCGCCACCAACGCACTGCTTGAAAAGAAAGGAGCCAGGGTTAGCCTCTTTGTCGATGCCGGATTCGAGGACCTGATCGAAATCGGACGGCAGAACCGTTCCCAACTATACGCGCTCGCCCCGTCACGGCCACAACCGCTGGTGGCGCGCGACATGCGTTTCGGGGTCGGCGGACGAACCTACTTCGACGGCAGGCTCGCCTCGCCGCTCGATGAGGTGGCGCTGACCCAAATTCGTCAAATGGCACAAGAATCCGGCGCTGAGGCAATTGCGGTCTGCCTGCTGCACTCGTACGCCAACCCCGACAGCGAGGAAGCAATTGCACGGGCTCTCGAACCGCTCGGGCTCCCGCTGTCGCTCTCCCATCGGATCCTGCCCGAATACCGCGAGTATGAGCGCCTGTCGACGACCGTCATTAATGCGTACGTCGCGCCGAGAATGGTCGCGCACCTGGGCAATCTCGAGCGGCAACTGGAGGGTGTCCACCTCCGCGTGATGCAATCCAACGGCAGCGCGATCGGCGCCCGACTCGCGCGCAACGAGCCCGTGCGCACGCTTCTTTCTGGTCCCGCCGCCGGTGTGGTTGGCGCGGCCGAATTGGCGGCGGCAATGGGAGTCGAACGCTTCATCACCTTCGATATGGGCGGCACTTCGACCGATGTTTCGCTCTTCGAGGGGCGCGTTCGGATACGCACACTTAGTTATCCCGGCGGTTATCCGGTGCGGACGCCGGTTGTCGATATTCATACCGTGGGCGCGGGAGGAGGCTCTCTTGCGTCTATCGACGCCGGTGGTTCGTTGAGGGTCGGGCCCGAGAGCGCCGGTGCCGATCCGGGTCCAGCATGTTATGGGCGCGGTGAGCTGCTGGCGGTGACCGACGCTGATTTGGTGGCGGGAAGGCTGCTCGCCGAGAATTTTCTCGGCGGCCGGATGCGTCTCTATCCCGAGCGCGCGGCCGGCGCTATCGAAAAACTCGCGCGTGCTATGAAAACGGATGCCGTGAACGCTGCGCGCGGAGTCATTCGGGTCGTCAATGCGAATATGGAGCGGGCGATTCGCGTGATCACGGTCGAGCGCGGTTTCGATCCGCGCGATTTCGCGTTGTTGGCTTTCGGCGGGGCCGGTCCGATGCATGCCGCCGAACTTGCGCTGGAACTGGGTATCCGCCATATCGTGCTGCCGCGAAATCCGGGACTGTTATGCGCCTGGGGAGCACTCGGCGCCCCGCTGGGGCGGGAGTATTCATTGACGATTCGCGAAGCCAATCCGGAATTGCGCCGCCTGCAATTGCGTGCTCGTCCGATGGCCGCGCGGGCCCGCAAGGAGCTGCTCAACGACGGGGCCATTGCCGCCACGATTCAAAATGAATTGTGGGCGGATATGCGCTACCGCGGCCAGTCGTACGAACTTGAGGTCAAGCTCGCCCCACATTTTGTCGATGAATTTCACGAAGCGCATCGGCGCACGTTCGGCCATTCGGCGCCCCGCGCCGCAGTCGAGATAGTGAATCTGAGGCTGCGCGCCCATGCCGCCGGGCCGGCGATAACGCCGCCACGCGTGACGCGCCGAGCTAAGCCGGCGCTCAGCCGCACGCAGGTCCTGGTCGGCAGTTCGTACCACGCCGTGCCGGTATACGAACGCGATGCGCTCGGCGCCGGCGCGCGTCTCAACGGTCCGATGATCGTCGTCGAATTGAGTTCGACTGCATACGTCTCACCCGAGTTTTCCCTCCGATGCGACGATTACGGCAATCTGCACCTGGAGGCGTGATGAACACGGCGCCGCGGACGCGTCGGCTCAAGCACCGTCCAGCCGGCCGCACCCGCGGCCGATTGGATCCAGTAGCGCTGGCGGTGATGAACAATCGTCTGGCGGCGATCGCTGAAGAGATGGGGGTCGTGCTCGGCCAGACCGGTTATTCGCCGAATATCAAAGAACGGCGCGACTATTCCTGCGCGTTGTTCGACGGACGCGGAGAACTGGTGGCGCAGGCGGCGCATATTCCAGTTCATCTCGGGTCCACTCCACTCTCGGTGCGGGCTGCGATTGAGCGGCTCGAACTGCAACCCGGCGACGTTGCGGCATTGAACGATCCGTTCGCGGGTGGCACCCATCTGCCCGACGTCACTGTGGTCATGCCAGTGTTCCTGCGCGGTCAAAAGGCCGCATTCGCCTACGTAGCTAATCGGGCTCACCATGCCGATATTGGCGGGATGGCGCCCGGTTCGATGGCGCTCGCAACCGAAATCTATCAGGAAGGTTTTCGGCTGCCGCCGGTGAAGCTGATGGTTGGCGGCAAGCCTGCACGAGACATCTTCGAGCTTTTTCTCGCCAACACCCGCGTTCGCGAGGAGCGCGAAGGTGATCTGCGGGCGCAGGTCGCCGCTCTGCAGGTTGGCGCCGAGCGGACCCGCGCTTTGGTCGAGACCGCCGGACGTGCTGAGGTCGCCGCCGCAATGGAAGCGCTTAAGGATTATGCCGATCGTTTGATGCGCGCGGCGCTGCGCAGCATCAAGGCGGGAACCTACCGGGGGGAAGACTTCCTTGACGACGACGGCTTCGGCACAGGTCCGATTCCTCTGCGAGTCGCAATTAAAATCAGGGGAGGGCGTGCAGTCGTCGATTTCGGCGGCTCGGCACCGCAGGTACGCGGTTCAGTCAATGCTAATTATGCAATTACGCTGTCAGCAACGTTTTACGTGATGAAGTGTCTTGCAGCCGAAGCGGTTCCCGCCAATGAGGGCCTGATGCGGCCGATCAGGTTGATCGCGCCCGAAGGCACTATTGTAAATGCTTTGCCGCCGGCCGCGGTCGCCGGCGGGAACGTCGAGACTTCGCAGCGCATCGTTGACGTGCTCTTTCGCGCTCTGGCGGAGGCGGCGGCTGATCGGATTCCTGCGGCGAGTTCCGGCTCGATGTCGAATCTCACGATGGGCGGCTACGATACATTCCGTTCGCGGCATTTTTCGTATTATGAAACTATCGCCGGCGGTGTCGGCGCCGCACCGGGCCATCCGGGCGCGTCTGGCCTCCATACCCACATGACCAACACGCTCAACACCCCGATTGAAGCGCTCGAAGCCTACTATCCCATGCGCATAACCGAATACCGCATTCGGCGCGGCTCGGGTGGACACGGGGAATACGATGGCGGCGACGGGCTCGTGCGAGAACTCGAATGCCTGGTTGAATCCAACGTCAGCTTGCTGAGCGATCGGCGCGTCACCGCACCCTGGGGACTTAGTGGCGGCGGGGCAGGTCAAGTCGGCGTGAATTCCTTAATTCATAACGGCATCCAGACGAAGCTACCCGGCAAGGCTAACGCCCAACTCGCGCCCGGCGATCGCATACGAATCGAAACACCCGGCGGCGGAGCCTGGGGCCGCATGAGATGAGCGCTCCGGCATTGCCATGGTGGCGTCCCATGCTGATTTTAGCTACTAGGCTTGGCGTCCGCGTCCTCTGAAGTCCAGCATTTGTTGTTGTAAGCCGCCGCGAGCGATGACAACGTGACTGAAGCGCGCGACAAGGGGATTGACGCAAGGGAACTATTGAAATGGGAGGCTAACAACAGAAGGCGTCGCAGTCGCCGACGGTACGGTAGGACTTGCTTGCACCGCGACCGGGCTTGAATTCAAGTATACAGACGGCACGGCGAACCCGGCTCCCGGTGACTCAAAATTCATCATTATCCATGCTAACTGTCCAACAATCTTCGGCAAATCAAACCCCGCTGTCGAAGTCTCCGAACTCACGTTGCGCATTCCACCGAAACGCCGCGCAATCTCCGAGACCTCACGGCTTCCTATAACTGGCTCTCCGGATATCAGGCCTACAACTTCATCGGAGTCGGAAATCACAGGCGATCCGGATAATCCCTGAGTGATTGGCATTTGAACTCGCAGAAGATAGTACTTGGCAAATACCGGCGTATCGGGACGGCCTTCTACTGTGCCAACGGGGAGGGGCGGATGTATTGAAATTGCGCTTAAAAAGCCGTCATACAAAACTTGTCCCACCGCTGCCCCTGGGACCCCGATTGCGATGAGATGCTGGCCTACCGAAAGCTTGAGGGGAGGGGGTGCGATCGGTATAAAACACGGGGCTCGTAAATTGGTGCTGATGAGTGCGAGGTCGTAAGATGCTCTCTGCTTGGCCAAGGGGCCCAAGTCCCCGACGCTCAGCGGCGTTTTTATCCCGTTCGCCAGTTGAACCGTCAATCCTTTCCTGGGGGTTAACTCATTGTTTGCCGTTAATCCCATTTGCGCAGGTGACGTGGCAGGTAACGGCAGTACATATTTCTGGTCAAAGACAACATGAGCGGCCGTTACGAGAGTGCCTTTATTGTCGGTAAAAAAGCCGGTGCCTCCGCCGGCATCGGAAGTAATGTGGACGACAGCGCAGGACAAATGCTCAAAGCGGGAAGTGAGATCGTGTGCGCCCGATGATAGGCCTCCATTACCTTCGGCGGCCGGCGCGGCGGAGTTTGACGACACCAGCGTACATCCATTCTGAACGAGCAGTGCTAGTACCAGTACATATGCACCTCTAGTCACGATGCAGTGCCACTTCACAGGAATCGGCCTCACTGCCGGTCGTGTTTCTCGACCTCGTTAATACCCATCGACCAGGGGAGCGCAGAGCGGCACCATATCTGCCGCTTCGGGCGTCGCAGCTCGGCTCGCTGATTGATCAGGCCGACACGGAGCGAATAGGTCGGCGGGTGGCTGGCTGCCGCGGCATAGATCGGCGTGCCGCAATCCGGACAAAAGGCATTGGCGCTTCGTTCCGCTCTCAGCGGTCTTGATATAGAACTTCGGCTGGCCGCGCAGTATCACGAAGGTCGCGGCGGGTGCGGAATGGTGGCGCCATAGGCGGAGCCGGTTAGCGTTCGGCAATCGGTACAGTGGCAGATGGTGACCGTATTGGGATCGACCGTCGCCTCATAAGCTATCTTGCCACAATGGCACTCCCCCTCAACCCTCATGACTGTCTCCTTTGGCAGTGCCGCGAACTAATTGCTAATTTGCGCCGGGCGCCTTTATTTCAAAGACGACTCCAGTCGCATGAAGGACCGTGACCGTGGCCTGATCGTTTGGGGCGCCGCATCGTTTTGGAGCCGAACCACCGTCCGAGGATGAGTCTGGCTGGGAGTCGCCGCCGGCGCCCTTACCCTGCAGCAGCCCTACTGTCAAACGAAGTACCGAGTGCCAAAAAATGTAACGTCAGCAATGCTGCGATCGACTCACTCCGTCTTCGGATTCGCGTAGCTGGATCATGCCAGCCCAGATACAGGCACGCCCAGTTGGCTCCCCGGGCCGGATTCGAACCAGCGACCCGACGGTTAACAGCCGTCTGCTCTACCGACTGAGCTACCGGGGAGCGTTGCCGGAAACCTATTTCGTAGCTGTCTGCCGCGCGAGAAGCAAGAATCCTGGTTTGTTAATCGCGACGGCTGAAACCATAGGCGGCGGTTGCGGCACCAGGTTCGCCCAGCATCATCATTCCGTAGCGGATAGTCGCGGCGAGCTTTTCGATGCGGTCGAGCAGTTCGGAATGCGCCTCGATGGGAGCCGTGCGAAGCTGTTCGGCGGCCCATACCAGATTCTCACGCATCACGGCCAATGCGCGTTCGATGCTCTGATGATCGCAGGCCTGCCGATGGGCGCGTTCGCGGGCCGCCTGGAGATCCCGTATCTGAATAACCTCGCCCATGTAATTATCCGCATTATTGCTTAGCGTTCGGCCACGCCGCCAGTGGCCGAACAAACTTCATTTAAGTTTCTTGCCCGCAAGGCGCTTTCTCGCGAGCGTGTCATGTCCGCCGTCGGAGAACCATAGTATCTGGCTGGCGATTCCATTCATAATGTCGAGTTCTCGCGGCCGGAGACCCGCCCGCCCCATAATGGCGCGAAGCGCAAACATGATGTGGTCCGGGTTAGTGTCCGGCAAGAACCCAATAGCAACTAACGCCTTCTCCATCCGCGCCAGCATCGCGTCGATTTCCAGGCTCGGAGCCCACAGTTGTGGCGATGGGAGTTCGCGTACAGCACGCGCCGCAAGCGCCAACTCGTAAGCAACGATCATCACCGCCTGTGCGAGGTTAAGTGACGGATACACCGGGGCCGCCGGAATCGTTGTCAAACGCTGGCACAGCTTGAGTTCCTGGTTCGTCAGACCGCAGTCCTCTGGACCGAACACCAGCGCGATTGGATTCGTCCGGCTTAGCGTTACCAGCTCCTCCGATACCTCACGAATCGGCCGCGCCTCGCTGCGATAGAGTCCCCCACGCGCGGTCGTCCCGACCACCAATGCGCGGTCGGCCAGCGCCGAATCCAGCGAGGGATGAAGCGTGGCGGCAGTCAATACGTCGCGACCGTGGACAGCCATCGTTCGCGCATCGTCGGAGCCAAGACCCTGGCGCGGCCAGGTTCGTCCGCGGTCGCTGCCAAAGTGAAAGCCGGCTGGCTGGACGACGCGCAAATCGTGGCACCCCATATTCTTGAGAGCGCGCGCCGCCGCCCCAATATTGCCGGACGATTTAGGCTTGAACAGCACGAAAGCGAAGTTATCCAGCGGCATTGGCTATTGGCCTCAGGTTTGATTGAAACCTCTACAGGCAGTTTAATCGCATTTGCGAGGAATCCCTTGCTCGATAATCGCGCCGGGAGTGGATGACCAATCTACTATTTTGACTTATGGTGGATTGATGAAAATTGTTTCCTTCGGCGATGTTCACATGGCGACGCGCAATCTCGAGCGCATGGCCGAGGTCCTGCGCGATACTGACTTGATTATCGTCTCCGGTGATTTGACCAATTTCGGCGGTATCGACGACGCGCGCAAAGTGCTCGACGCGGTTCGGCAGGCTTGTCCGCACGTGCTCGCCCTACCGGGCAATCTCGACCGCCGCGAGGTAACGCCGTTTCTCGAAGCCGAGGGAATTACGTTGCATGGCAAGGGCGTTGTGGTGGATGGGATGGGGATCTTCGGCTGTGGCGGCTCTAATGTTACCCCCTTCAATACGCCGACCGAGCTGACCGAAGATGAAATATACGAAACGTTGCAACGAGGCCATGCGGCCGTGCAGGGTCGCCGGCCGCTTCTGATGGTCTGTCATACACCGCCGTACGAAACCAAATGTGACCGAATCGTGGGCGGCAAGGCGGTCGGCAGCACCGCCGCGCGACGCTTTATAGAGGAGGTGAAGCCGGACCTCTGCATTTCCGGCCATATTCACGAGTCAGCCGCGACCGATGCGATTGGCCCGACTACAATCATCAACGCCGGGCCATTCAAAGGCGGCGGCTATATCGTCGTCCGCTCGGATGGTCTGCGGCTCGAGGCCAAGCTCGAGTTTCTTTAGAGTCCCTCTACCCTCGCTGGCCGCTCAATCTATTTGCGTATGGGGAAGCAAGATAGCTCACGGATGGCCGCTGATCTTGAGGAACAGTTTTAAATTGGTGCAGCGTTTCATTTTCGGCCGGATGCCTACCCCCCTTGACTGACAGGCCTGGCAGCCTGCCGAAATTAGAGCTCGCGGCCGACCGCCCGAGCGACCGGCCTCAGCATACGCATCAGCTCGGCGAAGGTCTCGGGTTTCAATTGCTGGGGCCCGTCGGATAAGGCCTTTGCGGGCTGCGGATGCACCTCGATCAGCAAGCCATCCGCCCCCGCCGCGACCGCCGCCAGAGCCATCGGTGTGACCAGAGACCATACCCCGGTGCCGTGGCTGGGGTCGACGATTACCGGCAGATGGGTCCATTGCTTAAGTAGCGGCACCGCGTTGAGGTCCAGGGTGTTGCGTGTCGCCGTTTCGAACGTACGAATGCCACGTTCGCATAGCACAACGTTGGGATTGCCTTCCGAGAGGATATACTCGGCGGCCATCAGGAACTCCTCGATCCGGGTGGACATCCCGCGCTTGAGCAGGATCGGTTTGCGAATTTTTCCTAAATGGCGTAGCAGCGAGAAATTCTGAGCGTTGCGTGCACCGACCTGGAGCATATCGGCATGTTCGGCGACCAGGTCGATATCGTGGGTGTCCATGATCTCGGTGACGACAGGTAAGCCACAGCGCCGGCCTGCGTTTTCCAGCAACCGCAGACCTTCGTTTTCCATCCCCTGAAACGAATAGGGAGAGGTGCGCGGCTTATAGGCGCCTCCGCGCAACAGATGAGCGCCCGAGCGCACGACTGCGTCGGCGGCGCCCTCGACCTGCTCGCGGCTCTCCACCGCGCACGGTCCGGCAATCACGGCGAGCCGCTTCTCACCGATGGAGACGCCATTTACGCGGATTACAGAACCCTCGGGACGCACCTCGCGGCTGGCGAGTTTGAAGGAGTGGAGCACCGGCATCACGCGGTCGACCCCTGAAACCGATTCCAGATGCTGGAGCGAATGGGTTTCACCACGCTCCTCGCCCACACAGGCGACGACGGTTCTTTCCACGCCGACGATCACATGCGCACGATAATCGAGTTCCTCGACCATCCGCACAACGTTCTGGATGTCGGCCTCGGTGGCATGCGCCTTCATTACGACGATCACGTTATCGAACCTCTTTCATGGGAAATCCCGAACCTCTTCCATGGGAAATCCCAAAAGTACCGCCACGAGAAGCGCTTAACAAGGCTGGTTCGGTTGAACCGGTTTAGTCGACCCACTATTGTTACTATAGCAATCCGAATTGGCAGCGCTCGGAGCGCACCCGGCGGCATCTACCCGGACGGAGATGACTGTGGCTCGTACTCTCTCGCGGCAGCTTAAGCTGATACATACCTCGGACGTTCACCTGGAAAGCGACACGTTTGGTGCGGGTTCGCGGGGCGATATCTTCCGTGATAGTGTTCGCCGCGCCTTCTCCGGGGTAATCGATGTGGCGAACGGCAACCGTGCCGACCTTCTCTTGATTGTAGGTGATCTGTTCGATTCGAACCGTATCAGTGTCGAGGCACTAGACTTCGCTATGAATCAGATTGCGCGGGCGCAGATGCCGGTTGTGATAATTCCCGGTAATCATGACGCGCACGACGAGCGTTCGATCTATGCGGCTCTTCCGTCGGCCTCGCTCCCTCAAAACCTGCATCTGATTCTTGATCCGGAAGGCGTCTCACTGGAGTTTCCCGACCTTGCAGCGCATGTGTGGGGCCGTGCCCTGGTTGAGCATTCGCCGGAATATCGCCCGCTATCCGGTCTGCCCGAACCAGTGCCGCACGCGTGGAATATCGGTCTGGCGCACGGGTTTTTTACCGAAAGCGAAACGAATCGCTCGTCGCCGATAACGCCGGCTGAAATCGAAGCAAGTGGCTACGACTACATCGCGCTGGGCCATATCCACGTTTTTGGCGATGTCTCCCAAGGCCCTACCCGCGCATTCTATTGCGGCACTCCGGCACCGCTTTATGCCAGTTCGGAGGCGGGTTGGGTGTTACAGATCGATTGCATTCCAGGCCAACCCGTCCGGGTCGAGCGCCGGTTGGTGGGCGGTTCGATATCCGCGGCGGATGGCGTGGACCGCCTCTGATCCCTGGGTCGAATTCAAGCACTTGAAACCATCAGATAGAACCAGGCCGCCTCACGCGGTAACTTCGTTGTGTAAAATCGGCCGACGCCGTTCTCCAGGCCTCAATCCGGGCATCAACCATCAATTGATGCCGCCGAGAACATCTTGGCCCTTCTCGATGCCGGTTGCCGAATCCTCAGAATAGCGGTTCCGTTAAGAACGGGGTGCAATGGTCCGGCGGCCGCGCTAATCTTCTTGGCTCGATGATGATCAGGGCGGTGATTCTCTGGATCCACGTCTTGTGCGGGGTCCTATGGGTCGGCGCTTGCGCGACCTTCGTCCTGGCGACGGCAGCATTGAGTAGCGAACCTGATGAATCACGCGCCTTTGCGATCAAAGTAGCGGGGCAGATTAATCGGCTTTGCGTGCCGATGGCGATCGCGATTCCAATCACCGGGATCGGCAATCTACTGTTCGCCGTACAGGCCCGCGGCTCAGTCCTGCCGGCCGAGTTTATCGGAATTTTAGCCGCCAAAGTCGGCCTCCTGGCGGTCATGGCCGTGGGTTTATTCGGTGCCTGGCGCGCGGTGGTAGTAGTTGAGGGACCATCGCCGGCCGGAGCGTGTGAGGTAAACGTTCGCCGGATTACGGCCTTATACGGGCTTATTGTCGGGTCGGGAATCATAGCATTGGGATTGGGCGTATGGCTTTCGGGAACTCAAATGAACCTCTGAGCAGACCATTTGGCTCTTACTCCGCCATACGAGTTTTCGCTGCCTCTTGCAGCCGATTGGAATAGAACGATGCAGCCGCCGCCAAAGATACAGGTCGGCGAATTTACGATTGCTTTTCTGAGTGATGGCATCTGGCGTAACGACGGCGGCTGCATGTTCGGGGTAGTCCCGCGCGAGTTGTGGCAGCGCGAGCATCCTGCAGACGAGAGAAACCGGATTCGCCTTAATCTCGTCTGTCCGCTGATTCTCAAAGGCGGCCACGCGATGGTGGTCGATACCGGGATCGGCAACCGGCTAAGCGAGGTCGAGCGCAAGATTTTCGACCACGGCGACGGCTGGCTTATCGATGGTTTGAAACAACTCGGTATGGAGCCGGGCGACGTAACTCATCTGTTACTATCTCATCTTCATTTTGACCATTGTGGCGGAATCGTGCGGCGGAAAGATGCGGGGGGTTTCGAAGCCGCATTCCCCAAAGCGCGTATATTTTTACAAAAGGGCGAATTCGAAGTCGCCCGGAATTCGAGCAACGAACGCCTGCGAGCCGCTTATCGGCACGTCGCCGAGTGCCTTGAACCTGTCATCGGAATGCTGGAACTAATCGACGGCGATGTGGACCTGGTGCCAGGCGTGACCGCGGTTGTCACCGGCGGCCACACCGAGCGTCATCAGGTCGCTCTAGTGCACTCCGTGGGCGAATGTTTCATACATCTGGCAGATATCGTCCCGACGCGTTCACATATGCGGGGTCCGTGGAATCAGTCGTACGACCTCGACGCGCTGCGCACGATGGAGCGGAAGGCCCATTTTCTCGGTCGCGCTGCAGCTGAACGCTGGTGGATTTCCTTCGCACACGACGCATCGGTGTGTGCGGCACGGATCGTGCGTGACGCAGGGAGGTGGATGATCGCCGAATCGCTGCCGGTACCCGAAGGTCTCGATGGGAAGTGATGCCACTTCGTTCTCCATGGACAAATCACCTGCCGGCAGTGATCCCGGAGTGGGAGGGGGGTGGAGTATGGAGGCTGTTCTGATGCGAGGAAGTGGGTTGCTTTGTTGACGGAAAACGCGTTATACTGCGTACGGGATGCGCTTAAACGATAGCACGTCCGTCCAACCAGATTTCCTTCCTAACTTCACCTAAAAGTGAAACAGGCTCGTCTAACCAAGGAGTTAGCTGATGGCCGAAGTGAGCACGTTTGAGCAAGTAATCAAGGCGGACCGTGCCGCCAGGGAGTCCAAACAATGGCGCGGAACGCTGCTCGATTACCTGGAGCTGGTAAAAGGTGACCCCACCGTTACCAAGATGTCGCACGCCCGCATTTACGACATGGTCATTGCCACCGGGCTGCGTAGCATTCACGAAACCGATGATCCGCGCACCAAACGGCTTTACAAAGACGAGCCGATCAAGGTCTACAACTTCTTCGCTGACGAATTCTTTGGCATCGAACGCACAATTGCCCAGATCGTCCGCTATTTCCATTCTGCCTCCCTCAAAGGCGAGGAAAGCCGGCAAGTACTCTACCTGATGGGGCCGGTCGGATCGGGCAAAAGCTCGCTGGTCGAACGCGTTCAGCGCGGGCTTGAGCAACTCGATCCGGTCTATGCGATCGAAGGCTGCCCGATGCACGAGGAGCCGCTGCATCTCATCCCGCGCCATCTGCGACGCGAATTCGAAAAAATGCTCGGCGTCCATATCGAAGGCGACCTGTGTCCGGTTTGCCGGTACCGGCTTAAGGAGAACTATGGCTTGCGCTACGAGGAAGTCCGGGTTGAAACCAGGAATTTCTCGAAACGCAATCGTATTGGCATCGGAGTTGTGCCGCCGGTCGATCCGAACAACCAGGATACTTCGGTGCTGATCGGTTCGGAGGACATTTCCAAGCTCGACCAGTACTCCGAGGGTGACCCGCGCGTGCTCGAACTCAACGGCGCGCTGAACGTCGGCAATCGCGGGTTGGTCGAGTTCATTGAAGTGTTCAAGAACGAGACCGAATATCTGCACGCGATGATCACGGCGACCCAGGAGAAGGTGATGCCCGCGCCGGGCCGGCACGGAATGGTCTACGTGGACACCTGCATCCTCGCGCATTCGAATGAAGCCGAATGGCAGAAGTTCAAAGCCGACCACACCAACGAGGCGATCCTCGACCGCATCGTCGTGGTCAAGGTGCCCTACAATCTGCGCCTTTCAGAAGAAGTAAAGATTTACCAGAAGATCATCCGCAATTCCGATTTCCGCGCCCATGTCGCCCCGCATACGCTCGAACTGGCCTCGATGTTCGCGATTCTGTCGCGGCTCGAACCGACCTCGAAGTGCGACCTGATGACCAAACTGCGGCTGTACAACGGCGAGGAAGTGGTCGAGAAGGGACGCACCAAAAAGATTGACGTGCAGGAACTCAAGGAAGACGCCAAGCGGGAAGGAATGAGCGGGATATCGACCCGCTTCATAATGAAGGCGCTCGACAATGCTCTCTCCGATAATGTCTCCGGTAACTGCATCAATCCGATCAATGTGCGCGAAGCGTTGATCTCAATGAGCAAGGAAGCGGACCTACCTGACGATATGCGCAAGCAATATCTCGAATTCCTGCAGGACGCGCTCCACAAGGAATATCTCGACTTACTCGAAAAGGAGATCACACGCGCGTTCGTCTACTCTTACCAGGAGCAGGCCGAATCTTTGTTTCAGAATTACCTCGACCATGCCGAGGCTTATGTCAACAAGACCAAGGTGCGCGACCGCAATACCAAGGAGGAGCTGCCGCCGGATGAGGGCTTCCTCAAATCCATCGAGGAACAGATTGCGATTATCGGCTCGGCGGCTGACGGTTTTCGCCAGGAGGTGATCGCTTACCTGTGGGCGTCGTCGCGCCGCGGTGAGAAGGTCAGTTATCGCAGCTACGAGCCGCTGAAGGAGGCGATTGAAAAGAAGTTGATGACCTCGGTGCGTGATATCTCGCGCATCATCACCAAGGCGCGCACCCGCGATGAGGAGCAGAGTGAAAAATACGGGGCGATGGTGAAGAATCTGCTCGAAAACGGCTACTGCGAATCATGCGTCGATGTCGTGCTGAAGTACGCAGCCAATAATCTGTGGAAAGATTGAGATGGTGGCTTCCCAGCCCGCCTTCGCCGGCCCGCTATCAGGAGGCATTCGCGATTCAGTCGTTAGAAGTTGCACGAGGCGGTATTATGAAAGCTGAGGCGACAGGTACTGCCTATGAACGATGACACCATCTTCCGCGAATATCGTCCCTCCGACGCCGAACGCTCCGACCGTTCCGCCGGCGACCGTCTGCGCCATCGCGAGAAGGTGCGCGAGTCGATTCGTGAGAATATCGCCGACATTATCGCCGAAGAATCCATTATCGGCAAAAACAAAGACAAGGTAATCAAGGTTCCGCTGCGCGGGATCAAGGAATACCGCTTCATCTACGGCGAGAATACCCCTGGCGTGGGAGAGGGTGATGGGGAGGCGCGGCCGGGTCAAGTGGTCGGCAAGACCGGCAAAGACGGTCAGGGCAAAGGCGACGGCCGCGCTGGCGATCGCCCCGGGGTCGATTACTACGAAACCGACGTTTCGCTCGAGGAATTGATCGAGATCATGTTCGAGGATCTGGAGTTGCCCAACCTCGAACGGCGTGCCCTGCGCGAAATTCCGTCCGACCGCTCCACCAAACGCAAAGGTTATCGCCACGTGGGTATCCGCGTCCGTCTCGACAAACGACGAACCGCCCGCCAGCGCGTGATGAGGGCGCTGGCCACGGGACGCAGGGAAGACCTCGCTCAAGTCGAGTCCACGGACGAGAACCAAGGCGCCGCTGAGGAAGAACTTCAGCCTCAGCACGCGCCGGGCGCGGTATTGCAGACCCTGGTCAAGCGGCGCTTCCCGTTCCACCAGGATGATCTGCGCTATAAGCATCTCGAAACCGACATCCGCGAGGATTCCAACGCCGTCGTCATCTGCATCATGGACACCTCCGGTTCGATGGACACGATGAAGAAGTACCTGGCGCGCAGCTTCTTCTTCCTGCTCTACCAATTCATCTCGACGCGTTATCGCAATGTCGAGATCGTATTCATCGGCCATCACACCGAAGCCAGTGAAGTGACCGAGGAGGAATTCTTCCACAAGGGCGAGTCGGGCGGTACTTTCATTTCTTCCGGCTATCAAAAGGCACTTGACATTATTACTGAGCGTTACCATCCGTCATTGTGGAATATATACGCGTTTCACTGTTCGGACGGTGACAACTTCGATTCAGACAACCCAGCTGCGTTGAGAACCGCCAAAGAACTAGCGGAAATCTGCAATCTGTTCGGCTACGGCGAGATCAAGCCGCTCGGTTCGCGCTACTACGAATCGTCGATGCTCAACGTCTTTCGGCGGCTGGACGAGCCGAACTTTCAGGCGGTGCTGATCGAGCGCAAAGAAGACATCTGGCCTTCCTTCAAGGCCTTTTTGTCCAAAGATCGCGTCAAGGAATAAAGAGCTTCCCCTCTGCAGTCACTCCCGCAAGCGGGAGAGAACTAAAGGAAGCAAGGCAGCTTTTTGTATGGCGAATTACGAGGTCAGCGAACTGGTTGACTGGGACAATCGGATCCGGGAGAAAGCCGCGGAATTCGGCCTCGACTGGTTCCCGCAGGAATTCGAGATCTGCGACCACAACGGCATGCTCGGCTACATGGCGTACTCGGGAATGCCGTCGCACTATCCGCATTGGTCATTCGGCAAAGCGTACGAAAAACTCAAAACGCTCTATGATTACGGCGTCAACGGATTGCCCTATGAGATGGTGATCAATTCCAACCCGGCGATCGCCTACCTGATGCGTGACAACACGCTGCTGTTGCAGATTCTGACTATCGCTCACGTCTATGGGCATAACGACTTCTTCAAAAATAACTTCACCTTCAAGTCGGCGACCCGGGCGGAGCTGACAATCGAGTTCTTTAAGGCGCATGCGATGCGAGTGCGGCGCTATATGGAGGATCCGTCGATCGGAGTGGAAAAGGTCGAACGCATCCTCGATGCCGCGCATGCATTGTCATGGCAATGCCGGCGCAACCTGGCCATCCGCAAGCTGAGCCACGACGAGCAGGTCGAACGCGCGATCGAGGGAGCGCAGCCGCGTCCCGACCCCTTCCAGCGCCTGCACGGCCGTCCTGAATTCAAAGAACCGGAAACGCGCAAGATTCCGCTTGAGCCAGACGAGGACGTGCTACTCTTTATCCGCGACCACAATCCATTCCTGGCGGAATGGGAAAAAGATCTGCTCACCATCGTGGACGAGGAAACCAAGTTCTTCCTGCCCATGATGGAGACCAAGATCATGAACGAGGGCTGGGCCAGTTACTGGCACAAAAAGATTGTCGAGGCGCTCGACCTCGAGCAGGGACTCCGTATCGAATTTATCGTGCGCCACAATCAGGTCCTGCGTCCGATGCCGGGCTCGATCAATCCCTACCATGTCGGCTTCAAGATCTGGGAAGACCTCTACCGGCGGCATACCGAACCAACGCCTGACGAAATCAAGAAATACGGTGCGCCCAGCAAAAACGGCAAAGACAAGCTGTTCGAAGTGCGCGAGGTCGAACGCGATACTTCATTTCTGCGGCGCTATTTGACCGAAGAATTGATGCGTGAGATGGACATGTTCCAGTACGAGCCGCGCGGCGATGAGCTTGTGATTGACAAGGTCTCTGATGAGGATGGCTGGAAAGAGATCAAGGAGACGCTAATCAAAAGCGTCGGCACCGGCTCAATTCCGGTGATCAAAGTCGAAGACTCGGACTTCGGCCACAATCGCACGCTGTACCTGAAGCATTACCACGATGGTCGCGACCTGTTGCTCGAGTATGCCGAAAAGAGCCTCGCCTTCGCCTATCGGCTGTGGGGCCGCGAATGCGTGTTGGAAACGAGCCTGCAAAGCAAACGCTCACTACTTTGCTACAACGAGCGCGGCTTCTCGATGCGCGCGTTGAAGTAGAGTCCCTTACTTTTCATCCCGTCCGACGCGAAGCGAAGCGGGCGCTTCGGTTAGGCTTGCCCGCCTCTCTGCGAGCAAGCTAACGGAACAGCAATGATTGATTACGGTCCGAAGTTCGAACAGGGGCTTCGGCTGATGCTTGACGCGCTAGCCGAGGCTCAGCACTCTGCCAAACCATCGCTCACCCCGGCCACGATGATGGCGGAACTCGACGAGCTCGCGCGGCTACGCGGACGCCCGGCTTTCTATCCTTACCTGGGCTCGGGGGTTGGCCGCGGCGCTCGGGCGATGCTGGCCGATGGGCGCTGGGTGCTCGATCTGGCGCTTGGAATTGGGGTTCACCTGTTTGGCCACGGCAACCTGGATCTCGTCGAGACCGCGATTCGAGCGGCAGCTTCCGACCTGGTGATGCAAGGGAACCTCGTCTTTAATCGCGAGTACAATCTCTTGATGAACGCCCTGCTGGCGCATGCGCCACGCAGCATGGCTCATTGTTGGTTATCGCTATCCGGCGCCGATGCCAACGAAAACGCGCTCAAATTAGTTCGGCAAAGACGCGACGGGCGCCCCGGCATAATCGCATTTCGCGGATGCTTTCATGGACGCACCAGCGCGATGGCTGAGATCACTGATCGGCCTGACTATCGGGCTGGGCAACCACAAACCTTTCCCGTGAGATATCTGCCATTCTACGAACGCCACGATCCGCGTTCAGCAGCAACCACGCTGCTAATGCTGCGTCAGACTATTGCGGGCGAGGGAGATCAGATTGCGGCGATGATCGTCGAACTCGTTCAGGGGGAAGCGGGGTTCATTACGGCGCCGCGAGAATTCTTCGTGCCGCTATTCGAAGAATGCCGGCGCGCCGGAATTGCGATATGGATTGACGAAGTGCAGACCTTTGGCCGCGTGTCGGCTTTGTTTGCGACCGATCTGCTGAACCTCGCGGATTACGCCGACGTTATCACGGTCGGCAAAGTCTTCCATGGCAGTGCGCTGTTGTTCCGCAAAGAGTTCGCTCCGGATCCAGCGTTGATTTCCGGCACCTACTCAGGTGCTACCGTGCCGATGGCGGTTGCGCGCCGCATTATCGAGAAGCTGACCAGCGAACCAATCCTCGGTCCTGACGGGCGCGAGAAGCAACTCGAAGAACTCACGCGGAATCACCTGGAACGGCTGTCGCACGAAAAGCCGGGACTGATTTCGGAGGTCGACGGCGTTGGCGCGATGATCGCTTTCCGCATCGGCGACGGCTCGTTGAATAGCACGCGCGAGTTCATCCGGCGATGCTTTGAGGCGGGACTAGTGCTGTATTACGGCGGCCATGAGCCCGCGTGTGTGCGACTGTTCTTGCCCGCTGGAGTCTTGACCGAAGATGAGTTGGACGAGGCCTTCGTAATAATGCAACGGTGCCTGAAGTAATTAGGATCGGTCAACCAAATAGCATTTGGTTAACGGCGAGGAGCGGCTGGAAGTTCGGGCCGCGCCGGATTCGCGCGTTCACGCGACAGGCGGTAATGACTGAGAACGCCGGTGATGAGCAACGCCGCACCGAGCAGCGATGCGATCATCCCTAACAGGCCGCCCACGTTAGCGAGGTTCTGGCCGGCGGTCTCGACCACCAGGTCAGTACCGAAAATCAACAAGATTCCACCGAAGAACACCAGAACGTCAGAAAAAAATCGCATCTGCGCCTACTTCTCGCCTAATTGCGACCAGCATTATGCTACGACCCTGGCCAGCGAGGTACACCATGCTGGTGCTTAAAGACGACGAGACGGCGATGACCATTGGGCGGTCGCGGCTGCTGCGCTACCTGTCTAAGGGCCGGTCCAGTCGAACGGAATGTGCTTGCTGGACCTTCCGGCCCAGTTCCAGTGAAAGCCATGTGCATTGACTAGGTTGTCGGTCGCTTCGCCCCAAGTAGCTATCTGGCCTGGTCCCGTTTCCGATCCCGGAGGGTTCAGGAGCTGCACCCGTTTTCCTGGCGGCGTCATCGGACCGGTAAGCGCCTGGGCCGTGGCCTTCACTCTGCCCGGAATCTCCGCCCGCCAATACGCAAGGTCATCCGCCACCGCAAAGCTGATCGGAACGTACTCGATCCCGCGGACCTCGCCGACCAATTTCGCAAGATTGGCCATGAAGCCGCCCGCCTGTCCGGTAAAGACCGCCTGCAGCGCTTCGCGTTGTCTGTCGTTGGCGCGCTCGTCCAAAAACAAGCCGAGCGTCATCTTTCCTTCGCCAGCCCACAGGTTACCGTCAAACGCCTCTACGCCGATGACGTTGAATCCGTCAAGCCGTATATCGCCGTAGACGCCTTCGCGAATGTGCCACGCCAGGACACCTTCACAGTGATTATCCGTCGGGGACCGTGCGAACTCGCACGGGCAAGGGATATTACACCTTCAAACGTCGAACCAATCGCCTTTCATCCACCATTGAGGAATATCCGCCATAACTAGTGCTCCTCTTATAAAATAGTGTTCTTACTATAACTAATGCTCCTATTGGAATATCCTTTTAGACCGATATGCCGAAATCATGTGAGGTCAGCTTCGTCGAGCTGTCCGATCCGGCCAAATCCATAGACTTTGCCCCTGCGTGCGCATGCGGTCGCGGTAACGCTGCATTTCATTCCAGCCCTCCGGTGACCGCCGAAAGCGTCTCGCCCGCGCTATCGGCACGCTACTGCTATTCAGATCCACTATCCGGCAGGAACAGTGCCGAACTCAGCAGAAACAGGAACACTGCTCCTGATCCAATCCACTCCCAGAATCCCAGATGCCAGAGACTCCGGCTCTCAATCGTTCGAAAGACGCCGCTCGACCATCCGCGAGCAGCGTAAGCGAGCATGCGCAGGGCTATCACCAGAATTGCGGGTACTACCAGTAGACTCCATGCAATTAGCAGGCTTCCCAGGCGCGGCGCCCCCTTTGCTGGGGAAGTGAACCAAGTCTTAAGCGCCGACAGCCATAGCATAAGCATTCCCATCCCAAGCGTGAGGGCGGCACCGCGCGCCAGCCATTCGTGCAATCGCGGAAACCTGGCCTGTCCAGCATACGGGTGCGACACGATGAGTCCGGCAAGAATGAGCAGGAGCGCCCCCAGGCCGAGTATCAGCGCTCCAAGATCGGCAAGGACAGCGGATGTGCTCCTCAGTCTTCTGCGAGTGTCGGCCGCGATCGGAACTATCAGCACCCCGGTCATGGCGATAGAGAGGGATGCGATGAAATGAAAGGTTGGATCGTTGCGCGGGTAGAGCAGCCATGAGATCGACATCCGACGCCAATCGTACGCTTCCGGAGACAACCGGATCGCTGCCGCCAATGAGCCGAAATAGATTACAAAAATCCCCGAAATCAGGGAATTCAGGAGAATTTGCCGCTTCGGCCCCTTTGAAAACATAACAAGCTGGGTTCGGGTAACAAGCGCAAGCCGGCATCGGCATCCGTCGGTCCAATGGCAGGTCGAGCCAGCGCCATGCCCAAAGCCAGCGTCGCATTCGGCGCCAAAACTCGATTCAGGTTGTTTTCCCGATTGCGTTAGCAGCACCTTTCCGATTGGTCCGCCACAGCCACGCACGCAAGTTTTACATAGGCAATCGCGCCTCTCCAGCAGAGTTTACCCCGGCAGCCATCTAAGGAACGTCAGGGTTACAATGCAGCTACTCAGAGCAATTTAAAGCAAACGCGCGACCCGTGGCACGCACATTGCGCTGCCTAAAGAACAAAGCCGGTGTCGCAGCCACATGGGCGCAATAGGCCGCATCCTGCGGACAGGCCGGCGCTACGACAGGAACCCGAGTAAGCCCACGCCTGCGCCGAGGATCTATATCTCGGGTGCAGGGAGGCCACTCGAGCACGTGCAAAAGAGTGGGCAGGGCGCTGGGCGCCGACTCCGGATAGCGGAGGAGTGCAATGAATCCCGGTCACGACAAGATTCTCGAAGCACTAAACGACGATCCCGTATTGCGCTTTGAATATTATACGGCGCGAACTAATAATTTGCTCGATGGTGAACGCGCCTTGATGTTTGCGGTACTGGTCGATGCACTGGATACTTACGTCAAGACGCGCGAGGCCAAGGGCCATCGCAAGCGCGCCGAATTCAACGAGGTCGATAGCTGGATTCGCAGCCGCAGTACCGGCAGTCCATTCGCTTTCGAGAACATTTGCGACAGCTTGGGTTTTAATCCCAGTGCCATTCGATATTCGCTCAAGTCACCACGTTTCAGAGAACGCAACACCATCCGCCATCTCCGTCACGTTGTATCCTACGGCGGATTGGATTCGGCTGCCTCGGTCTCGTAGTCCGCGATATCTGAGGGCGCGGTCGCATATGCGGAGAGCGCTCCTCTCCCGGGTCAGCGCCCCTTAACTGGTTGCTGGGCTATAGGTGGTGTCGTCGATTACTTCTCAATCCGTACTCGCCAGGCATCGCCGGTCTGGCCTATATCAATGACAGCGTAGCCTTCAGCCTCTGCGGCATGCGGAATATCGCGCACACCGCGAGGGTCATCGAGCATAAGCTCGAGCCTCTCACCGCGAGCCATCCGTTCGAGCCTGACTTTGGCATACGCCCAATTGAGCGGGCATTTAATCCCGCGCAGATCGAGCTTTATCGCGTCGCCATCCACGGTCCTACTTTAGCACAGACCGAGTAGGAAGACGGGAGGAGCGACGCGGTTTTGCTGTCGCCTCGGGTTGTCCAGCGCTATTTTGCCGCCGCCATTTTCTGAGCGTAACGTTGCAAAATCTGCCGCATCACCTGTTCGCTCTGTGCGCCCACCAGCGGATAGTCGCCGACAAAAAATGTCGGCACGCCGTCGACCCCGCGCTCATGGCCGGCGAGTGCGTTATCGTTGAGGCGGCGTTGATAGCGGTTCGACTCCAGCGCAAGATTAAGTTCGTTTCGGTCAAGACCAACCTCGGCCGCAAGTTCGCCGAGTACCTCTTGACTGCCGATGTTCAGGTTCTCGCTGAAATAGGCGCGAAAAATCCGTTCCTCGAAGACTTCCGCCTTACCACATTCCTGGGCAAATTCGGCGGCCTCGAGCGCCAATCGGGAATTCGCCAGCAGCGCGGGGGATTTCATCTCGAGCCCGGCCGTCTCACCTAAAGCGGCGATTCGTGCCCACATCATTCGCCTCGTTTCCGGGTCCATTCCCCGCCGATATTCCGCCGCGGCCATTCCAGCGGCCGGCCACTCCGGATGAATCTGAAAGCCCTTCCATTCGAGAGCGAAGCCGAACTCGGGTTTCAGCTTGCGTACGGTCTCGAAGCCGATGTAGCAAAACGGGCAGATAAAATCTGAGAACATCACCAGCCTTAGGGCCATTCGAGTCCACCTCGTTCGCATAGTAAGACACGCCGCAAGGGCGGGTCAAAGCATTCGGCCTTAACGTGTTCCGAGGGCGGCATGTGTGGTAGCTTTCCTGCAGCGCGAGAGGCCTGAGCAGTCGGCCGGCCGCCGCGCCTCTCAGGGATGAGTGCTGAAGCATTTAGACCACAGAAATGACGGCACCGAACGAAAAAGATACCGTGTCCAAATCGGGGATGTTGGATGATTCTCGACAGTTTCAATCTTGACAGCAAAGTGGCAATTGTCACCGGCGCCGGACGCGGGCTCGGCCGCGCGATGGCTTTGCGGCTGGCCAACTGTGGCGCGAATGTTGTCGCGGCTGCACGCACGATCTCGCAACTCGAAGAAACCGCCGAAGGCATTCGCAAAATCGGGCGGCGCTGTTTGATCACGCCAACCGACGTCGCGCTGTCCGAGCAAGTCAATGCCATGGTGGCTGCGACAGTCAAGGAATTTGGCCGGGTTGACCTGCTGATCAACAATGCCGGCGGAGGCGAAGACCAGCTCGGCAAGCCGCTCGATAAAATCACGGATGAGGAATGGCGCCGAGGCATCGATGTCAATCTTTCCAGTCAGTTTTACTGCGCCCGTGCCGTCATCCCGCACATGGTCATGCAAAAGCGAGGCAAGATTATCAATATCGCCTCCGGTTATGGCTTGCGCGGCGAGAAACACAACTACATGTATGCTTGCTCGAAAGGCGGCGTGATTCAGCTCACTCGTTCACTCGCCCTGACTTACGCCGAGTACAACATCCAGACTAACTGCATCGTGCCCGGGATCTTTCCCCATAACGAACGTTTGATGAAGTTTTTCAAAGGCGGCAAATTCATCCCGATTGGACGGGTCGGTTACGACGAAGACCTCGGCCCGCTTGCCGTTTTTCTCTCGTCGGACGCATCGAACCATATCAACGGCGAGTTAATTGTAATCGACGGGGGCGGACTCGCGGGCGGCATTACACCAACCGGCGTCATGCCGCAACTGCCTTGATCGAAACCAGTGTTAGTTTGCGGTCTGCCACGCCCCGCTTCAAGGAAGATGAGACAGCGAGATCAAAAGCTAAGGGACCGCACGGCCTCTGAGGGTCCCTCCCAGCGACCACGGGGAGGTCTAGATGAGGGTCGCCTGTTGTCTGTTTCAGAAGAAGGAAAGTCGAAATGGCACTGCCTGAAGGACTCAACGATTTTTCGCTGAGCGGCAAGCGCGCCCTCGTGATTGGCGCCGAGCATCCGGTTGGACGCACCGCGGCGGTGACCCTGGTCGAAGCAGGCGCCCGTGTCTTGCTCGCATCGCAGGAGCCTGGCACGGAAACGGCGCTCGATGTAACGGCCAAAGCAGTAGATGCGGCGGGACACCGGAACCCGCCGGTAAAAATCCAACGCGCCGCAATGCGCGCCGACGTTCGCGCCACCGTCGACTTGACCGTCCGGGAACTGGGCGGGCTCGATCTCCTGGTCACTGCGCTCGACAAACAGTTTTACGGACCGATCGATACGGTCGACGACTCCGTTTTCGATCACGTCCTGGGGGAAAACTTCAAATCGGTCTGGCTCGCGTGCCAGGAAGCGGGGCGCGTGATGCTGGAGCGTGGTGGTGGCGTTATCGTGAATATCAACAATGTAATGGCGGAGCGCGGTGTCCCTAATGCAACACTGTATTGCGCAGCCAAGGGAGCGGTGCGCAACTTGATACGCGCGCTGGCGCTCGAATGGGCCCGCCGTAATATCCGCATCAACCTGCTCGAGTGCGGCTGGCTCGATACCGCAGACAGTCCGGCAGTGCAGGAAGGCGAGTTCAGCGAGCGGTTGGTCAAGTATTTGCCGTATCGCCGGTTGCTGAAACCCGACGAGATCGCCGGCGCACTGCTTTACCTGGTATCGCCGGCCGCGGGCTTCGTGACCGGCACATCAGTCGCGGTGGACGGTGGCCTGCTCTGCCGCGTCTAACCCCCCTTCGCTTCTGGCGGACGTAAACTCTTAACCGGCGGACAGCAAAGCAATGGTGACCATCGGCAACCATCTGAAGATGACAGTGGCCAGCGCTCTCAAGGCACGGACGCGTGAGTTTTACGGAGGTCTGCTCGGGCTCACGCCGATTCCCAGCCCGGCGGAGAACCTGGATCTTTATGAATTCCCCGGCGGTTTTGTTTTGGGATTGTTCTTTTCTGACGACCACGCCGAGTTGCTGACGGAACAAGACTATCTCAAAGCCACGTGGCTGGAACTCAAGGTGGACGATTTGACGCACTGGAAGACGCGCCTACAGAGCTTCGGTGTGACTGAGGTCGAATACGACGATCCGTCGCGTTTTGCGGAGCCCTATCCTCGATTTTTCTTCCAGGCGCCAGGCGGCCAGGTGTTCCGTCTCGCCCCGCTTTAGCGCTGCCTGTGCCGTATGGCATGTCTAATATCCGCGGACCGGATCGATCACATTGAATAGCTCGCGTCCACTCACAAATCGGTTGAGGTTCTCGGCGAAGAGCTCGCAGGCCAGATCATAGAACGATGCTATAGGCCGTGCTGCCGAAGTGTGAAATGTCAGCATTACGTTTTCCATATCCCAGAGTGGACTGTCGGAAGTGAGCGGCTCGGGAGTGGTTACATCCAGGCAACTACCGGCAAGCTTGCCGCTCTGAAGCGCTTCGACCAACGCCTTCTGATCAATTACCTCGCCCCGCGCGACATTGATCAGGTAGGTGTCAGGCTTTGCGGCAGCAAATTCTTTTGCACCAAGGAAGTGGCGCGTCTCGCGCGTTAATGGAGGCGCCAACAAGATATAGTCACTCAGCCGAACTAGTTCGGCACGCTCGCTCGGACTGAACCATCGGGCGGGTATCGAGCCTTCCGGATCTCCCATCCCGGGTAAACTCCAGCCTGGGTCGTGATGCATTGAAGGATCGCGCTTCAGTGCCAGCACCTCCATCCCGAATGCTTGCGCGAGGCGGGCGGCTGCGCGTCCGATCGAGCCATAGCCGATGATGCCGAGCGTCTTGCCCCGCAGCGAATGGCACACCGCCCTGACCTCTTGATGAAACCATCGATGCTCCATTTGCGCGCGCGTCGAAAGATTGAAGCCCCGGCAATGCTGCAACATGGCACCAATGACGTACTCGGCAATCCAGGGGGCGGTAGTGCCGCTGCTGTTGGTCAGCAGGATTCCACGCTTAACCACCACGTCGCTTCGCAGCACATGGTCAACACCAGCGCTGAACAAATGAATCCATCGGAGCCGCGGCGCGATTTCGCCGAGCCCTTTGGGATTAATGTGACCCAGCAGCACTTCGCAGTCGCCCATTGCCGGGTCCACAATCGTCGGGAAATAAGGGCTGCCGGTTTCGTACTTGATCTCGGGGAAAAACAACTCGATGCCGAGGATGGCTCGTTCGACAGTCTTGCGCTGACGATCGCTGAGCCGCACGGTGCAGGCTATCTTCATGAGCCTTCCGATAACAAAGAGACGGCCGCGTCACAACCAGCGGGCGAACCGGCTGCGCCGCGAGTCGATTAACGAAAAGGCTGATAAGACCAATCACCTCCAGACGGATTGGCGATCGATTGAGCTAAGTTGTTTTTGATTCTCCCCAACCATTGATAGGCGTAGTTTGGAGAGCGTCAATAAGACTGAAGTCAGTCCCCGCAGGGTGATGCCTCAATGGAACGAGCGCTTGAATCGGGTGAATCGAAGTCTCCGGGCATGTCAGCCGTCGCCGGCAACTCGCCCGCCACAGGCGAACGGCTTTCTCTGGCAGCCAAGCTTGTGTATGGCGCGCCCAACCTCGCATTCGGCGCGACGGCTATTCCCATTTTAATCAACATGCCGAAGTTCTATGCCGACGTAGCGGCGGTGCCGCTGGCATATCTGGCGATTGCGATCGCAGCCACTCGTTGCCTCGACGCGCTTATTGATCCTTCTATCGGCTTGATTTCCGACCGCACGCGCAGCCGCTGGGGCCGGCGGCGGCCGTACATCTTTGCCGGCGCTCCTCTCGGCGGTCTCGCATTTTGGGCTTTGCTAAGTCCGCCGGCACATCTTAGCGGTTTTGGCGGAGTCATATGGTTTACCGTGACCGGCATGTTGTGTTCATTTTTTTTGACGATAGCGCTGCTCCCGCATTACGCACTGGGCGCGGAGCTTTCACTTGACTACGCCGAACGCAACACTCTTTTTGGCTCGCGTGAAGCCTTTGGTGTTTTGGGGACAATCATTGCGGCCGCCGCCCCTGGGTTTTTGATGCAGCGCTTCGGCTGGGGCGATCGCATGGCTTTCTCACGGCTCGGCCTGGCCTTCGCAATCGCGCTGGTAGCGCTGTGCTGGTTGATGGTGGTTGTTGTGCGCGAGCGGTCCGAGTTCGGTGAGCAGCAACCGAACCCGCTGGTTCCGGGGGTACGGCGCGCGTTTCGTAACCGACCCTTTAGAATCCTGCTGGCAAGTTACGTGCTGTACACGGTGGGCGGCGGCATGGGGCCGATCCTATTGCCGTTCTTCATCGCCTATGTCTTGCAGCCCGCACATCCCGCGCTGTGGCTCTCGATCATTTTACTGGCGTACCTGGGAATTGGTTTTCTCTTTATACCAGTTGGCGTTTTGGCGGCTCGCCGCTATGGCAAGCTGCCTATCCTGACCGTCTGTTATCTCATCGGCATCTCCGCCGGGTTGCTGTTCTTCTTGATGGTCGGCAAAGGCGATATGAGCCGTTTTCTACTCCTGGTCGGAATCGCTGCGACGGCTTTCGGGCCCAGCTCGTTTTTGCCCCCCTCCATGCAAGCTGAAGTTATTGATTATGACGAGCTTCACACCGGACGCCGGCGTGAAGCGCAGTACGCCGGCTTCTGGAGCATCCTGCCCAAGCTGGCTGCGATACCCAGCGCCGCATTGCCGCTCGCGCTGCTCGCCTCCCTCGGCTACGTTCCCAACGCCGTGCAAAGCCCCGCAGTAAGCGAAGCCATCCGCGTTCTCTATTGCTTAGGGCCCGCCATTGCTGCGGTTGCATCGCTTGCAATGGTTTGGCGTTTCCCGATCAATGCGGCCAATCATGCAGCAATTCTCCAGGGCATCGAACTCCACAAGCGAGGGGAGAATGCGCTTGACCCGCTCAGTGGCCGCGACCTTCCACCCCCCGGGGCCGTAGGTACCGACGATGCGAGCGCGTGGTTTCTCGACAATTTCTCGCAGCGCGAACTCGAGCGCTTCGTCACCCTCGGTTCGCAATCGCCGATACGGGATGTGATACGGGCCGCGGCGTTCTCGCTCGCAGCCTGCTTAATCGCCGGAACCGTGGCGCTGCGCAGGATAGGCGCGGCCGGCGACCCCGGAGCAGTTGCCTCACTTGGCGTGGTCGCTTCCGGATTCGCGCTGTCGTTGTTCCTCTTCCATCTGATGCGAGTCGGACCGGCCCGCCGGCTCGCCGCAGGAGTGATTCCAAACGCAGCGGTGCGCGCTCATCTGGATAACTGCCGCCAAGGTTACATCTGACCATCATTGCCTGCGAGTCGCGACAGATCGGCAGCTCTATGGCGCTACATCAGGAGTTGGAGTCTGCCTTTTCACTTCATGCGGTGTCGCGGCCAACGCGTAATGCTTGCGGGCAGCCGAACGGTTACAATACGGGTGAGGCGCTTTGGTGACAGCTCTTCCCGTTTCAGACTCGCAACGCCGCGAACTTCCCGATGTGAGAGGTTTCGCGGCGCGCGTCTTCGGGAAACGCGATGCGCCCGAACCGGTTTCCGCGTGGCGGATGGCACCCGAGGCCACGCTAGCCAGGCTCGCCGCGGAAGAAAAAAGGGCATATATCGCAGCGCTGGTTCCTCTGCTTCGCGGCGTACGAAAGCTCGAGCGGCGGAATCTGCGGCGTCTCTATCAGCTCTTCGCATTTATGGAAATGCCGGCGGCGGAGCGAGTCGAGCTGCTAACGGGGCTGGACGGCGGACCGCGCTTCCCATCGGAATTCGTTCCTGGCTTTCGCGATCGCAAGGTGCGGCGTTCACTGGTTGAAGAGGCCGAGGTATTCGCGAGCAATGCGCAGTCAAGAGAGGCCTTCGCTTACGCAGCTCGCCTCCGCGTTCACTTGAATGTCAAGTCCAGCCACTCGCGAAGACTGACGCGGCTGATGGAGAAGCTGACCGATGTTGAGAATCGCGCAGCGGTGCTCCTCGGCAAGCGGGGTCATATCGTGCGGCTCGGCGACCGGCGGCTGGAGGTTTTCAAAAAAGGCGTGGCGGCAGTTGGAGTGCCGTCCGCGGTACTGTTTCCGCTCGGCACCGTTGGCCTGTCGGCGGAAGGAATTACCACCGGGCTGATTGCGCTCGGCGGCGGTTTTATTCTGCCGGCCGGCGTCGCGATGGTAACCGGACTGGGCGCCGCGGTGGCGCTGGGAATTACTACCAAGAAACTGCTCGATATGCTGATGCCGACGGTTGACGCCGACCGCGCTTCGCTCGACGTTCAACAGCTTCGCCGCGGCGTGATCGAAATAGAGCGGCTGCTCAACGAAATGGACGACGATAATACCGATCATGCGGCACTTGAACATGCGCGTGCGCGAATCGGCGACATCATGCAAAAGATTGCACCGCTCACCAACGCACAGCGCGCACTCATTGAATCCGCGCTTGATCACGCGCGTCTCCTGGGCGAGCGCTACCTCGCCAGTCTCCAGCATGATCGCGTGGCGCTCGCAGGACCCCATCCTGTGCTGGCGCAAGAACTCGACCGCCTGTTAGACCTCGACCAACCCGCGCTTCGAAGCACTTAGTGCTAATCCAGCACCGACCGCGCCCTCAGCTCCTCGATTCGCTTGGAGCTGTAGCCGAGTATATTTTCGAGGACATAAGCCGTGTCGCAGCCTAACGCGGGGGCGGGGCGCGCGATTCTCGCCGGCGTGCGCGAGAGAATATAGGAGGAGCGCTCAACCACGGCTCGGCCCAGCTTCTGGTCATCGACTTCAACAAAATGCTGACGCCAGGCGAGTTGCGGATCGCGGCTCATATCCTCGCTGGTCGCGGCAGTGCTCGCCGCAATCCCGCGCGACTGTAGAATCGATTCGAGTTCGCGCGCGTCAAAAGACCTGGTCCAGTTGCCGACGATTCGGTCGAGAGCTTCCTGATGGTTGAGCCTCCCCTCGAGCCTGGCGAACCGTGAGTCGGTCGCGCGATCATCGCCGTCCGTGCGGCGCGGCGCCGCGCCGTCGATCAGCTCACGCAGCGCATACCACTGCTCATCGGTCGTGCACACGATGGCGATCCACGAATCCTCGCCGGCGCATGGATACACTCCATGGGGCGCGAGATACCAATCGCGATTGCCCTCTGCGGTTTGCAGGTAATCGTTGGCAATGAAGTCGAGCAGTGCCGGACTGAGAAAATGCATCGACGCTTCTGCCTGCGATAACTCGATGTATTGCCCGCGGCCGGTACGGCGCCGATACTCCAACGCGGCCAGTATTGAGGCGATAGTGAACCGAGGCGCGACGCAATCGGTGTAAGAACCATATGGACCCGCCGGCGCCCGATCAGGCCATCCGCACAGATTGCCGAAACCACACATTGCCGCCGCCAGGTTGCCGTAGCCGGCGAACTTCGAGAATGGTCCGGTTTGTCCCATCAAACAACTGCTGACCATGATCAGGTCAGGCTTGATCTGGCGAAGCGCTTCATAATCCAAGCCCCATGCGCGCATCGCCTTGGGCGAGAATGATTCGGTAACGATATCGCCCCATCGGACCAGATCCCGGAAGACGGTGCGGCCTTCTTCCTTGCCAAGATCGAGCGTTATTCCCAATTTGCCGGCATTAAGATTGATGAAGATTCCGGAAGTGTTGATGCCGGGCTGGTTGCGCACGTACGGACCGATCGTCCGGCAGGTGTCGAGGCGGCGCCTTGATTCCACTCGTACGACCGTCGCGCCGTAATCAGCCAAGACGCGGGTGGTGGCCGGACCGGCCATCGCCCAGAACAAGTCAACTATTTTAAGTCCGCTCAGCGGTAACTCGTCAGCGCGCGTAGAGTTGGTCGGGGCGTTGTCGCTCCTCACCCGCCCGTGATTGTCCCTCTCCGGCTCGGCTACGAGAGAGGGTAGGGGCGAGGGTGCCGGCGTCGTGGCGAAGTGGTGTGCCTCACTAACAACTTCCCGATTGTGTTCGCCGACGGTGGGCGGCCGCCGCCGATAGGTAATCGGCGTTTCACTGAAGCGGGCGAACGGACCCGGATAGCGCATCGCGGCGTCGAGTTCATCATGGTCGAGCACCCGCCAGTATTCACGCGCCGCAAGTTGGGGACTCTTAACGACTTCCTCGACGGTTGCAACCGGCGCAATCAAGAGTGCGCGTTCGAGCGCCAGCTTGAGCAACTCGGCCTTGGTCCGGCTGCGAGTGAAGCGCTCGACCGTCATTTTCAGCGCTTCATATTCCTCGGGCGGCACCTCCCCCGAGATTAGGCGGGCGTCGTATGTCAACCAGTCGCGATCGCGCGTCGCTTCGTCACAAAATCCATGCTCAAAGATGCATTGCATCAGGCGCTGCGTAGGCAGCGCGAGAGCCGGACCGAACCACAGCACCAGCACCACGTACCCGTCACGCGCAGGCCACACCTGGCGCGCGACCAGCCTTCCGACCCTGACTCCGCCCGACATCCGTTTCGTGGGTGTTGCGCCTATCGCCGGAACCAGCGGCTGAGAAAACGCTGCGATCGATACCGCTTCCTGCGCCGAGACATCGACATGCTGGCCGAGCCCGGAGCGCACGCGCTGATGGTGGGCAATCAACGCCGCGGCTGCAGCGTCGGCGCTGGCATGGAGGTAGGCTTGGGGCACCACAATACGCACGGGCGGACGATCGTCGTCACCCTGCAACATCATTGGCCCGCCCGCCGCGACCAGGGTGAGGTCGGCTGCTGCGTTGCTTGCTTTCGGCCCATTCTGCCCAAAAGCTGAAATCGAAATGTAGATCAAGCCATGGTTGAGCGCCGCCAGATCAACATATCCAAGTCCCCGCTGTGCGAAATAACCAGGGTCGCCCGACTCGATGAAAAAATCCGCGCTCGCGGCAAGTTGTTTCAACCGAAGACGATCGTTGTTGTTGTCCAGATCAAGCGTGATTGCGCGCTTGTTGCGATTAAAGGCCCAAAAATGAAGTGACTGATTCGGATTCGCCGTGTTTCTGTAAAATGGACCGCGGGCTCGGGCGCGTGAACCGCCTGTTGGCTCAACCAGGATTACGTCGGCGCCGAGGTCGCCCAGGATCTGACCGCACAGTTGACCGCGCTCATCTGACAGATCGATCACTCGATAGGGCGAAAGCATCGCCGCGCCTCCTTCGGAGTCAATTGACAACGAACCGCACAATTGGTGTATGCCATACGAGGGAAATTCCGGCCTTGCAGATTAGCGCCGAGCGGTAACGGTTGAAAATACTAAATTCGGTGAGAATGCGTTATGCAAACAATAAAGATTCAGCTCGACGAGGCCGAAATCCCAACTCATTGGTATAACGTGGTAGCTGACCTGCCACGGCCGCCAGCGCCGCCGCTTGCGCCGGATGGCAAACCGCTTGACCCGAGGACATTGTCGCTAATCTTTCCGGCCGCGATCGTCGAACAAGAACTCTCGAGCGCTCGCTGGATTCCAATTCCTGAAGCGGTCCGCGAGATCTATCGTCTCTGGCGGCCTACTCCCCTTTACCGCGCACATCGCCTCGAACGGGCACTCGGCACCCCGGCGCGGATCTACTACAAATACGAGGGCCTCAGTCCGGCCGGCTCGCACAAGCCGAACACCGCGGTGCCTCAGGCTTACTTCAACCGGCTTGCCGGTACGCGCCGCCTTACTACTGAGACCGGGGCCGGCCAATGGGGATCGGCGCTAGCGATGGCGGGACAGATGTTCGAGCTCGAGGTTCGCGTTTATATGGTGCGTGTGAGCTGGGAACAAAAACCGTCGCGGCGGTCGATGATGGAGACCTGGGGCGCCGAAGTGATCCCAAGTCCGAGCCGTGAAACCAATTGCGGCAGCATCGTTCTGGACTCAGACCCGGAATCTCCCGGCTCGCTGGGCATTGCGATCTCAGAAGCAGTCGAGGAGGCAGTGGCGCGCGATGATACTCATTATGCACTTGGCTCGGTTCTCAATCACGTACTACTCCATCAGACGGTAATCGGATTGGAAGCCAGAAAACAGTTCGAAAAGATTAGTGAGTATCCGGATATAATCGTGGCATGCTGCGGCGGCGGGTCGAATTTTGGCGGCACGGCCTTTCCTTTCCTCGCCGACAAGGCGGCTGGGCGGCTGGTCCGTCTGATCGCAGTTGAGCCGGAATCTTGCCCCACCATGACGCGCGGCCATTATGCATACGATTCCGGCGATTCCGCCGGGCTGACACCATTAATGCTGATGTATACGCTGGGCCGCAATTTCGTTCCACCTAAAATTCACGCCGGTGGCCTGCGCTACCACGGCGATTCACCGCTCGTTTCTCAGCTTCATCATGAAGGACTGGTCGAGGCGGTCGCCGTCCCGCAACGCGCAACCTTTGAGGCCGGGCTGCGGTTTGCGCGCGCGGAGGGGATAATTCCCGCGCCGGAAACCAACCATGCTATCCGCTCGGTAATCGATGAGGCTCTGCTGTGTAAGGAAACCGGTGAGCGGAAGACTATATTCTTCACGCTGTCAGGGCACGGCCATTTCGACATGAGTGCCTACGAACGCTATCTCTCCGGCCAGCTCGAAGACGCACCCTATCCGGATGAAGCTATTGATGCGGCTCTGGCACGACTGCCCAAACTCGCCTCCTCCGACTGACGGATGTCGGCGAGACGCCAGATCACACCCCCGAGAAAGTGGCGGCTCGCAGCGCTTCTGAGTGCTATCCTGACGGTCGCCATCCCCGCGGCGCCGAAGGCAAGTGCCCGCAGCAGCACGATAGAGGCACACGTCGTGAGACTGCGAAACAATCATGGGCAAGTGATATGTACCCTATTTACGCCATCCGATAAATTTCCCGACCGTAGTCATAAGGGAATGACTATAGCGGTCCCGATAGAAAATAAGCAGGCCACCTGCCGTTTCAAAAATGTACGATATGGCAATTATGCGATCGTGGCATTTCACGACGAAAACCACGATGGTGATTTTAATCAGAACTGGCTCGGGCTCCCCAAAGAGGGCTTTGGCTTCTCCGATAACCCCGGCACATTAAGAAAACCGGTTTTCGATGACGCCAGGTTCATTGTCGGCCAACCAATAGTCCAAATCACTATAGAGTTGAATTATTGGTTTTGAACCGGATTCAAGCGTCTCACCATCGACGGGAACGAGAAACTCAAGCCGGTAGAAGGCTCGGAACCCCTGGCCTAAGCTCGCACAGGCGACGTATTGGCCAGAGCGAATGGCTCGCAACCGGGCTGCACCGGGGTCACTAAGATTCTATCGCTCGCGTGTAAGTCCTGCTGGTGCAGTTTCGCGGGTCGAGTCTGCTTCTTTTAGTGGCCCGCCGGCGCTGACGAGCGCGCGGCAGGTTTGTGCATGAACAGTGCGACCGGCGTCAGGATGAAAAAGATGTAGGCGATAATGCGGAAGTCGTCGACGAATGCCATCACCGCGGCCTGCCGCTGAAGCTGCATATAGACCATTCCCAGCATCGGACCACTGCCGTGGCGGGTAAAATTGGTGATCACACCCGACGCGGCCGGAGAGGCATGTAACAGCATATCAAGCTGGAATGGATCGACATGAGCGGCCAAATAGCTTTGATGAATCTGGGCACCGCTGGTCAGCATTGCCACCAAAATGGCGATGCCGATACTGCCCCCGATTGTCCGCACCATATTGAACAAACCTGACGCGGTTCCCATGTCCTCCTTGCTCACAGCGCCGAGACTCAGGGTAGTCAATGGAATGAAGATGAAGCCGGACCCGACACCGCGCAGAATTCCGGGTCCAGCGATACTCCAGAAATCAATCTCGGCGTAAAAATGCGCCATGTACCAACTGCCGATACCGGCAGCGAGACACCCCAGCGTGACCATCAGGCGCGGATCAATCTTGTTGAACAGCCGGCCCGCCAGCATGATCGAGATCAGCGTGCCAAAGCTTTGAATCGACAGCACCAGGCCCGCCAGCATCGGGGTATAACCAGAAATCTGCTGGCAAAAAAGCGGGATGAGAATGTAGGTGCCATACATTCCGAACATGACAATCGTGGTGAAGAGAGTGCCGATCGCGAAAGTTCGGTTGTGCAGCACTCGCAGATTGACGATCGGTTCGGCGGTGTGCAGTTCGCGAAGGACGAAGAGCACCAGGCCGATGGAACCGATTGCGGTTAATGCCAGAATGAGATGAGAGTCGAACCAGTCGAGCCGCTCGCCCTTGTCGAGCATCACCTGAACACACGCGATGCCGACCGCCAGCAGCCACAGTCCCCACCAATCGATTTTGTTGATACGGCGGCGGATGTAAGCAGGGTCATGGACAAAGATCATCACCATCAACGCCGCGATGATGCCGATCGGCACGTTAATGTAGAAGATCCAGCGCCAGCTGTAATTATCAGTTATCCAGCCGCCGAGAATCGGGCCGCCTACCGGACCGATCATCATCCCCATTCCCCACACTGACATCGCCACCGCCTGCTGGTCCGGCGGGAAGGTTTCCATCAGGATCGCCTGTGACATCGGCATCATGCCGCCGCCACCGAGACCCTGCAGCACGCGGCAAAACACCAGTATCTGCAGGTTGGGTGACGCCCCCGCCATCAGCGAGCCAAAGACGAACAGCAGGATCGAGAAAATGAAAAAGCGCTTGCGGCCGAAGTACGCGCCACACCATCCGGTGAGCGGAATAATGATCGCGTTGGCGACGATATAGGAAGTGAGGACCCAGGCGGCTTCATCCACCCCGGCGGACAGGCTGCCACGGATATGCAGTAGCGCGACGTTGGCGATCGTCGTGTCGATTACTTCCATGATCGTCGCCAGCATCACGGCGACCGCGATCAGCCATTTATTCGCTGCTTCGTGGCGCGGCGGCGCCGGACTCTGCGCAGGCGCGGCTGCCATTAGTGAAATCCACCCAGCGTCCGCATCAACGCGTGGATGCTATCCCCGTCGAGATGGGCAAACTCTCGCAACGAGGCAACCACGTTCTCCGTGTCAGTTTCGCTCAGCGCCCGCCTCATGCAATCGCGCACTTTGACCAGGTGCTCCTGCCCGGAAATTGGCAACCCCGGGGCGCCGCGCGGCCGAACGCATCTGCCTGTGACCAGGCTGCCATCACTGAGCCTGATTTGGATTTCGACCCACATGCGGTCGAGCGTCGCGGGAATCTCGGGCGATTGCACGAAGCTCACTTTAGACAGCATCGCGCTCATGTCGGACCGCGCGCAACGTTCATCGGTGAATGTCTCAATCCCTACGGTTCCGTCGAGCAGCGCGGACGCGGCAGCATATTGGAAACTGAACTTGCCGTCGAGGCCGCTGGATGGCCGGGGACGGTCGACGTAAGGCATCAACGGTCCGATAATCTCGACCGACGAAATCGCGTCGGGAGCGGAAAGGCGCTCGCGCGCGTCAAGCGCGGCCAGAATTGCGAAATGAGTCGCGTATTGGCTGGGGAACAGCTTGATTGCGTAACCCGGTTCAAGGATTCGCAGCGGCGCATCCTTTACCGTCAACGCCTGCCGGTCCCAGTCTTTGTCAAAGAAGGCGTCGGCAAGGCCATTGGGCGCTTCAATAACGTCTGGATTCGCGTTCAGTCCGCGCGCTGCCAGCAGCGCTGCGTCGAGACCGGCGGCAGCACCATTGCCGCAATGCGTGCATTTGGTCATCGTGCCGATGTTGGCAATCAGAGCGCCGGCACGGGATGCTGCTATCCCGATTGCATAGCGGAGCTGGTGCGGTCTCAGCTTGAGCAGATGTGAAGCGGCGACCGCGGATCCGATCGGGCCGGCAACCCCCGGCGGATGAAACACCAGAGCGCGCGGCTCGTACTGGCGCGACGCAACCCGGATTCGGCCGTGGGCCTCGATACCTTTGATCAAGGCAGCCAACATGTCATTGCCCGCAGCACCGATGCTTTCGCCAAGTGCCAAAACCGCCGGCAGCGTGGTCGAAAGTGCGTGAGTCGGCGGATTCCACATAGGCTCGTAATCCAGCACATGCATCGATGCGCCGTTCAGGTACGCGGCCGCGACGGTCGAAGTTTTGAAGCCGAAATTGAACGCGGTTGCTTGCTCGACGCCGCCGAAGCTGTGGATATGCTCGGCGATGATTGAGGGCCCCGTTTCGCGGGTGCCGGCCAGTGCTACGGCGATGCCGTCGAGCATGAGAGCGGATGCGGCCTCGAATGCGGCTGCCGGGATGGATTGCGCGGTCATCGCTGCCAGCATTCGGCAAAATTGTTCGGTTACACCCACGGAAGATGCAGAGGCCTCATGGAACGATCGTCGGTTGAAGGAGAATCTCTTACCGACGTAAACTGTTATCCAGGTTAACTTTTGCTATAGTGAAAGCGGCCCCGTGTCAAGGCCTGCTCCGATAACAAGAGATACTGATCAGAACAGCGGGTCGTGGAGATCGAAGCCCAGCAGGACGCGGCCCGCGGTCTCGTAGATCTTCAGCGAGTTCATGGTGTGCTGGTTGATCGTCAGCAAATCGCGCAGGCAACGGTCGAACGGACTCGACGTGTAGACCGCCCCGCCTCCATATGCCTTGAACAAACCCTCGACCGCTTCGATGCAGACCGCATGTGCATGGGCGATGGCGATTCGATAGAGCGCGCGTTGCTTCGGGGTCGGTTGCGCACCGGCAAGCAGGGTCTGCCAAATCTCGTCGATTCGGGCGAAAAGGTAGTCACGCGCCGAACCCACCAATGCCTCGGCGCGCGCCGCTGCGTTTTGCGCGTAGGCTTCGTCACGCAGCATCACCGGTTTCCCGGTCAGCATGCTCATTGTAACCTGCTTGCGCGGAGCGACTTCGACGAAACTGTCGATTGCAGCCCGGGCGATCCCTATCGTGACGCCAGGCAAGTTGTACGCGAACATCAGCGGGTAGGCATAAAGCGCACCCTTGCGGCGCGGCGGTGACGGAAAGCCGTAGGTCCGCTCCGACGGCACAAAGACATCCTTGAGTGCAACGTCGTGGCTGCCGCTGCCGCGCAATCCCGTCGTATACCAAGTGTCGAGCACTTCGGTCTCGCGCGCAGGAACGAAGCAGAACCGCCGCTCAGGCATTCCATTGGGCATGGTCCGCGGCGCGCCATGCTCAATCACGTTGCAACTGAAAATGAGCCAATCGCAATGTGTACATCCGCTGACGAAGGGCCATCGCCCGTTGACCCGGTAACCGCCGTCGATTACCTCTGCATGTCCGGTAAACAGCAGGCTGCCACCGGTGGGCGCGTCGAGGTCGCGATACATCTCGCGCGCGACGCTTGGGTCGAGGTAGGCACTGAAATAGCCGCCGTCGCTGTTGATCATCGCACACCAACCCACCGAACCATCGGCATATGACAGCGCTTCGATTACCCGGATTTGGGTCAGCGGATCAACTTCGGGACCTCCCCATTCGCGCGGCATCGCCATACGAAACACGCCCGCCCGCTTCATCTCGTCAACGACGGGTTCCGGCAACCGGCGGCCAGCTTCGATTTCATCGCCCGCCGCGCGAATCTGCGGTGTGAGTGCGCGCGCCGCTTCGACTATAACTTCGCCTTCGGGCGTGGTGCTCATCGCCATTCAGTTTGCCTCCGTCGACCTTGGTCCAAATGTCCCGCCCCGAATAGACGAGCAGCTTTCCGGCCGCCCCCCTACCTTGCGGCCCGTTCCAACCTACTTCCAAACACAGTTAGCGCCTTTGAGAAGTTGAGTCGCCGGGTCTGCTTCTGCTTCAGTCGCCGCAATCACATTATTGAAATTGGCCAGTTTGGGGTCGTCCGTTGACATGGAAACGGTCCCTCGGTAGCGAACTTTGTGCCCATCGCCCGTACGGATGCCAATGCCTTGGGCCGATACTCTCACTATGCTGCCTGAGGGGGTCAGCGTGGCGCCGAGGTAGGTCCATGGAAAGGGGAGACCCGGGGCCCCGACAGTGGCCGTCATAGTCCCAAAGTGCTGGCCCGGCACATCCCCCGTAACCTCGCCGGCGTAGGTTATTTCGAGCCGGGTTTGGCCGCCACCAAGGTCGATTGGCTTTACGGATGTCATCTTAAGCTGGAATTCAGCGATGCCCTCTCCTAACGGCATAGATTCTCTCCTTTGGCGAGCTATGCTCACCCGTTGCTGGCAGGCGAGGCGGGACGCGAATTTATTTAGTCTTTATGTAGCAGAAAAGCAAGGACGAACCCGCTGTGCTTTTCGCTGGCAGATTCCCCGCTGTCGGCTAATAAAGATGAGAATGCCCCACCGAAGGAATTGCACAAGCGCGAGACCGACGTCGACTAGCGCCGCGTGTTGCGCGATGATTTGTCGCGGCCAAACTTTACGCGCGGCCGTGGCGCAACAGCTTCCCCGGAGTGGCGCCGGTCGGCTTGCCCTCGTCGAAGGTGATTTGCCCGTTGACGATTATCGCGCGATAACCGCGCGCTCGTTGCACCCGGCGCCATTCGCCGCCGGGCAAATCGTGCACGATCTCTCCAGCCAGTTCGCCCTCAACTCCAAGCTGGTTCAGATCATAGACAACGACGTCGGCCCATCCGCCTTCACGTAACACGCCGCGGTCGCGGAAGCCTGCCGCATGTGCGGGCAACGCTGACAGCCGATAGTGAGCCTCCTCGAGCGTGATGCGTTGCTCGTCCCGCACGAGCCACTGCAGAAAATCGGTCGTATAAGCGCCGCCCATGAAGTACTTCATATGGGCGCCACCGTCCGACACGCCGGGAATCGTATACGGCGAGCCGGTGATCAGCTCGGCCATATGCTCAGAGTTGCTACACGGGACGGGACCGCGGAACTCCGTCCTGAGTTCGCCGGCGATCGAGAGATCGATCATAACTTCCACCGGCTGCTTGGCCTCGTCGCGCGCGATGTCGCCCAAAGTTTGCCCGACGTATTTTTCAAGCTCGGGCCTGTCGTTCACCCATTGGACGATGAGCGCATGTAGCGCGCCGCCATTGGCTTTGTAGACTTCCTTGATTCGATGCTCTTCCGACTCCCGGATAACACGTTCGCGCCATGCCGGGTCCTTCATCCGCGCGATCCGTTCCTCCTTGGAGCCAAACATAACTGCGTTCCACGCCGGGATGCCGTCGTAGAAATTCCATCCCTCGAGCGAGAACGAAAAGCCGCTTCGCATGGTGAAAGTCTGCCCGAACATCTGGAGCCCCTTGGCGCGGCATTTCTCGATCCATTCCATGCTGCGGCGATGAATACGCGGGTTCTTGGTGTCGGCGCCAATAACGTTGTAGAGCACCGGTCGCTGGGCTTCTTCCGCCAACCGCTCCTGGAAGGCGAGGTCCTCTTTGGGGCTGATGACCTGAGTGATCTGGATAATTCCCTCGTCACGCTCGTGCAGCACGCGGGCCAGGTTCAGTATGTCCTCGTCGCACATCGTGTCGGTCACCATCGGGCTGCCGTCGTAATCGGGCTGGGGCGAATGCGGCCCCAGGCGCTGAATCGAGAAGCCGCAAAGTCCGGCATCCATGCCCTGATGGAACAACCGCCGCATCTCGCCTTTTTCAGCTTCGGTAGCCGGGCGGGACTTCGCGGCTTTCAGCCCCATCACGTAAACCATCAGCGAAGCGGTCGGGAGATACTGGATGCAGTTGACTCCCTTGGGAGCGCGCTCCAGCGAATCGAGATACTCGGGAATCGTTTCCCAATCCCAATGCATTCCCGCCCGCATTGTCTCTATCGGAATCGCCTCATTGCGGGTCATCGTCAGCATCGAGCGCTCGCGAAACTCAGGTTTGACCGGCGCGAAGCCGAAACCGCAGTTGCCGAGCACTACCGAGGTGACGCCGTGCCATCCGGAGAACGTGCACCACGGATCCCAACGGATCTGCGCGTCATAATGCGTATGAAGGTCGACGAAACCGGGGGCGACGATTAGGCCTCCAGCATCGATCGTCCTGCGAGCGAAACCGGCTGCGCGTCCGCCAATTTGTGCGATCCGGCCATCCTTGATCCACAGATCGGCGCGATAACGCGGCACCCGCGTGCCATCAACAATGGTCCCGCCCTTGATCTGGATATCGAACTCCGCCATGGCGCGTCCCTCCGCAGTCCCAACGGGGATGCTGAATCTCGAAGATACGTCCTAGTCTATAACACGTGTGAAACTGCTCCGATAATGCAATGCGCAAACGCTCACTGTGCCATGAAACCGCCGTCGACCGGCATCGGCAGCCCGGTCACGTATGAAGCGCGATCGGAGCACAGCCATGCGACAGCTTCGCCAATCTCTTCAGGTTCGCCCAAGCGTTTGAGCGGCTCCGAGCGGGCATAGCGCTCCTCCAGGTCGGGACGCCGCTGCAGCCCGCGCATCATCATCGGCGTGCGGATCGGGCCGGGGCAAACTGCGTTGATCCGGATGTTGTGACGGCCGTATTCGAGCGCTGCAGCGCGGGTGAGTCCGGCCACGCCGTGCTTTGCGGCAACGTAGGCCGGCATTCCCCTAATGCCCGCCAGGCCTGCACCGGAAGAGGTGTTGACAATCGCGCCGCCCTTGCCCTGCTGGAGCATCTGGTCGAGCTCCGCTCTCATGCAAAGCCATACCCCGGTCAGGTTAATCGCGATCACGCGGTTCCAGTTGGCTTCACTGCATTCGTGGGTCTGGCCGCCCTCACCCTCGATCCCGGCATTGTTGAACGCGCAATCGAGATGGCCGTATTTCTCGATCGTTCTGGCTACCATCGTGTCAACGTCGTGCCACTTTGAGACGTCGGTTTTGACGAAAATCGCGTCCGCGCCGCCCTCTTTGAGCATGCGCAAGGTTTCCTGTCCGCCCTCTTCGACCGCGTCGGCCAGCACTAATCTAGCGCCTTCGCGCGCAAAGATTTTCGACGACGCCCGTCCTATACCCGACCCCGCACCGGTGATGATCGCTACCCTTCCTTCCAGGATTCCGGCCATCGTGGAGTTCCTCCTTTGATTTGATCTTTGCGGAGCCGATGAGGCGCCGGTCCTTTGCGCTGGTAAAACAGCTTGGCCATGGTCACCGCAGGCGGTCGACTAAAGACGCCAATGCAACTCGACTTGACGGTCTCAGCGAGCGCCGCGACATCGGAGGCGGGCGGTTTGCGCCCCCCGTACCAGAGGTCTGCCCTCACGCTGGGCGGACGGTTACAGGCTGTTCGTCGGCGATTACTTCGACCGAGACCACCCCTTCGACCTGACGCGCTACCTCATTCACCAAGTCGTCCCACGGCGGCACCAGCCCCGGACCGTGGACATGGACAGCCCCCGCTGCACATTGAACCTCGACCGGCGCATGGCCGATCTTGGGATGAAGCATTAGTACGGCGCGAATCTCCGCCTCGAGTGCGGCATCGCGCATCCGGCGCCACTGCTCCGGCCGCGTACTGCGATCCAATTCGATCGCCAGCGAACCCAGCATTGATGCGGCAGTGCCGAGTGGCATCGAGAACGTATTCAGCACCAGCGAAAAATTGGCTGGATCATCCAGATCATAGTTAAACAGCGTCTGCACCCTGGCGCGCACTTCGCGGTCGTAATCACGCACTCGGCGCTCGGCCACCGCCGCGGTTAGTCCTTCCTCTCGAGCGACCACTTGTGCCCTTTCCTTGAATGGGCCGGTCAGTCGAACCCGCAGGCCGCAGCCGCAGTCCGGCAGCAGAAAGGTGACCGAGCGCCCGGCCACGACGAGGTTATTGGCAGCCATCTCCTTCAGCAGGGCAGCACGGAAGAAGGCGACCACGCGTTGCGTGTCACTCTTGAGCCGTTCCCAGAAGTGCGGCCGACGCTCGTCGACTATCACCAGTTGCTCGGGCGTGACCTTGAAGACATGCGAGGTCTGGGCGATTAGCTCATCGGCGGTCAAGAAGCGATAGCCCAAACGGTCGGCGGTCAAGCGGCCGAGATCAAACGCACGCGTCCCCAGATGCTGCGTCAATGCAATTATCGCCATAGGTTGTCCCCTCGGCGGATCGATCCCCACGTCATCTTAAAGACACTATCGTCGGCTGGCAAATGACCGCGAGGCACTCTGGGCTGTCATACGATTGGCATCGACGGATTCCGGCAGCTACGATTGGGGGCGCATCGCTGCGGGCCGCATCCAGACGCGCAGTGTATTCAGGGCACCGGGCAGCATCCCAAAATGGCCAGAAAGCCTCCAGCTCATTCTCTTCTGCGTGGCGCTGCGATCGCGCCACCGCCGGTCCGCGGCGATATGACCGCAGCCGAACTCATCGACCACGCCTTCCTCGCCTACAATGGCCGCCGGCTGCGGGACGCGTGCCGGCTGTTCGCCGAAAAAATGCTCGCCCCCGATGCGATCGTCGGCATGAGCGTGACCGGTGCACTCACGCCGGCCGGATTGGGCATGTCCTGCCTCATCCCGCTTATCGAAAACGGCTTCGTTGATTGGATCGTTTCGACCGGCGCCAACCTTTATCACGATACGCACTTCGGCATCGGCCTCAAGATGTTCCAGGGATCGGCCGACGCGGACGATATTGCCCTGCGCGAGTCCGGTATCGTGCGCATCTACGACATTTTTTTCGATTATGAAGTGCTGCTTTCGACCGATGCGTTTTTTCGCCAACTCGCGTCGAACCCGGAATTCCAGCAGCCGATGAGCACCGCAGAGTTTCATTATCGCGCCGGCCGCTATGTGG
>Ga0306920_100000300_pt1 | contig 57097 bp, 52 predicted proteins | sample flu12Cox44000170_FD_204666 | JGI IMG/M metagenome (GOLD analysis project Ga0306920, IMG submission 204666) | Lab enrichment of tropical soil microbial communities from Luquillo Experimental Forest, Puerto Rico - flux4day.12C.oxic.44.000.170 (v2)... | ecosystem: Environmental > Terrestrial >... | reverse complement strand
GTCACCTGATCGGTGTTCAGGCCCAGCATGTTATAGAGACCTGAAATATTGAATTTGCCTATAATCACGCCGATGGAGCCTGTGATTGTGTTCGGGTCTGCCACGATTTTGTTTGCGGGCGCCGCAATCCAGTAGCCGCCCGAGGCCGCTACGTCCGACATGGACACCACCACCGGCTTCACGTCGTGCGCCAGCTGCACTTCGCGGCGAATCACTTCGCTGGCTACCACCGAGCCGCCACCCGAATCCACGCGCAGCACAATGGCCTTGATGCTTGAATCCTTGCGCGCGCGGCGCAGGTCGGCGGCCACCGTGTCACCGCCCATGATGGATCCTTGCGTCGGGGATTCGTGCGATTCGCCCGAAAGAATCAAGCCGGTAGCGTGAATCACGGCGATGCGATTGCCGAGCGCTGGCGAGCTTGACTTCAAATAATTCCGGTAACGCACCAGCGCAAGCGGATTCCAATCGCCGGCCTGCGCTTTGAAGTAGTCCTGGACCTCGTCCCAGTAGGCGAGCTTGTCGGCCAGCTTCGCGTCCAGCGCCGCTTTCGCCGAGAACGGTCCCTGCTTGACGAGCTCCTCGAATTTTGCGCGCTCGATGCCGCGGGCTTCGGCCGCGTCAGTCAAATACTGGTTGTAGAAGCCATTCAGCAGGCCTTCCACTTCTTCCTTGTGCGCGGGCGTGAATTTTTTCTCGGTGAACGTGTTGCCCGCGGTTTTGTACTCGGCGATGTGGTAGTACTCGGGGACGATTTTCAGTTTGTCGAGCGTGCCGCGCATGAAGAGCGCCTGGGCCATCATTCCGTGAACGAGCACGGAGGATTGCGGCACGACCCATACCTGCTGGCACGCGCTTCCCAGGTAGTATTCTGCATTGGCCACGCCGTCGTAGCCGAGGTAGCAGATGCTGGGCTTGCCGCTCTTGCGGAATTCGATAAGGTGGGCGCGAATCTCTTCGAGCTTGGCCCAGCCGGTAGCCAGCGGCGCGACGCGAACCACCAGGCCGCGAATGTGCGAATCTCCGCGCGCGGCGTCAATCGCGTCAAGGTAATCGTGCAGCACGGGCGTGCCCCCGCCGGTGAGGTCCGCAAAAAAATCGGGCGCGCGTTGTTCGTTAATCTGGCCATCCGCATCGATCACCAGAACGGCGTTCGACGGCAACCGCGCCGGCTTCGAAGCTGCCCAGATGACGATGATGAAAAACAAAATCAAGAATCCGATTACGAGCGCTCGCCGCTTTCCCCAAGTCATCGCCGTTCCTCTCGAACTGTGAGCTTTGATTTAGCCATTGGTCGACTTGCCCTCAGCGGCTGAAGCCGCATCGATATCGCTCGGTTGTGGACGACTAAAGTCGTGCCCTGACGCAAGGCCCCTTCCAGCGTCGGTACGCGCATCACCGAGTCGTCATGGTCGGCGAGCGAAAGACGAACGCGACGACCAGCTTCGAGACGATGGCTTTGCCGTTGAACGTGGCCGGATTGATGGTCCAGCGCTTCACCGCAGCGATGGCTTCCGGCGTGAGCGAGGGCACGTCGCGAATCACGTCGGTTTTTTTGACGGCGCCGTATTTGTCGATAGTCTCGTCGAGAACCACCGTGCCTACCCCAACGCTATTCGGCTGATACACCGCGAACGATGCCACCGCAATTTCCGGCGGAAGATAACCGGCTGGAAACGGCGGCGTGCTGGCCGTGACCGGCGCCACTTTCAAATTCTGGTTGAGCGCGTCGCCGGGATTGAAAACCACTTCGACGGTGATCGTGGAGGGAGCGCCATTGCCGTCAAGTTTGCCGGGCGTGTAGCTCCAGCCTTTGACGATCGAAGAGGTGAGCGAGGTGAGTCCGGGGATATCGCGCAGCACCTGCACGTCGGGCGGCTGTCCTGCAATGCTGATATTGATCGCGAGCGTAACGAGTCCGGAGGCAAGGACTTCGACGGGATAGGGAATCTCGCTCGCGGAGGTGACATCCGGCGGGACGAAGCGGTCCCGCGCGGAAAGGCCGGCTTGCGGCGCGCAGAATAGAGCGATGGCGAGCAAGAGCGCTGCTGGCGCGGCCGTCTTCGAATTCATTCTTTTCTTCATGTTAATCGATTCTCGTTGATTTCATTTGGGCGCTCCCGGCGGTGTTTGGCGCGTTCGATCGGGTGCCAACAAAGTAGCATCCGGCGCGGGGAAAAGCCAAGGTGGACAGGCAGTGATGAGTGGCGAGTGGCGAGCGATGAGTGAGGATGAGTGCTCTGTTCTTGTTGCGGTTAGAACTGCCAAAATCGCAAAAAAAATCCCCTGTCCGTACAGGGTTCTAGAACTTGTACTTTCTCACCCTTGAAAAACCCTTCGCCATTGCTAAGCTAGATCTGGCGTTATGGCATTACAGGAAAAAACTCGCGCCAGTCATCAGCGGCCCAGCCGCAGAAGCCGGGGGTCTGTCCTCGCTCATCACTGCTCATTCGCATGTCGTAACCAGAGCGAAGCCCGAAAGAGAGTCACTCACTGACTTCTAATTTACGGTTCCGCGATTAGAACGCCGCCTAACTCGACCAAATTCAATAACATGCAATTTTCTAATCGGCGCCAAAGCAGGGTCCGAAGATCCTGCCTGGAGCAGTTCGGATGACTGCTGTAGGGCTCCGGGCATTACTCGGAGCGGAGGGCCTGGATTATGTCGACGCGGGCTGCGCGCGATGCGGGCAGGATCGAGGCGATCACCGCGGCGGCGAGCAGCACGAAGGCCGAGACGATGACCGGCATGACGCCGGGCATGTGCAAGTCGCCGAAATAGCTGCTGGCGACTTTGGCCACGATGAAGCCGAAGGCGGCTCCGGCCAGCACTCCTGCGGCGGCCATGACGGCCCCTTCGCCCACGACGGAGCGCAGCAGATTTTCCGGCTGCGAGCCGAGGGCGAGCCGGATGCCAAACTCGCGTGTGCGCGCGCTCACGGAAAAGGCCAGCACGCCGGCGACTCCGACGACGGCGATCGCCAACGCCACAATCGCAAAAACTCCAAAGACGAGCGAGTTCAAACGATCGGGCGATCGCCAATGCTGCCGAGGCGGACCGTCTTGCCCAGCACGTTGGGATCTTGTTTAAGAACGGTCGTCCAGAAACGATAGGTGAGAACGACGACGCCGGGGGCGTTGGGACCATCGTCCTGCGGGCCAATCAGGCGGCCGAGAACAGGATGGAGGCCCATCACGTCGAAGTAGGTGCCGCTTACCACGCCGCCCTGAATTTCGCGGGGCTCGCCAAGGCCGATCATGGTGAAGCCGACTTGAGAGAAATCGCCGAATTGCTGGACGGTGTGCACGCTGGACTCAATGTCCTTGATCTCGGGGACGGAGAAGGTGGTGTTGTCTTCGCGCAGGCCAGGCGTGCTCTGGCGGATGTAGACGAGCCGGTCCTCGTCACGATTGACGAGGGGCTTGAGCAGGACGCCGCGAACGAGAGTGAAGATAGCCGCGTTGGCTCCGATGCCGAGCGCCAGGGTGAGGATCACGATGACGGCGAGCCCAGGAGTGCGGCGGAGCGAGTGGATTGCAACTCTCAAATCGCGGAGAAAGGACATAGTGGTGCCCCCTCATAAAACGCGAGCATGATTTATACCAAATCTAAGCCCGCGATTATAAATGACTTAGCAAGCCAGGTGGTTATTTGGATGCTCGCTCTTGGCATAGGCGTTGTGCAGATTCGGACAGCGGAGCGAGTTGGTGAAGAAGATTATGGACAAGGCTAAGCCTCACGTCCAAGGAGCTGAGCCACATTACCTTGATACGCGGGAGTGCGAAAAATTTCAGGTGCTCTCTGAGGGCCGGTTGCGAGGTCTGGGTGTGTCGCCGGTGTGGGGAGGGGCGTTGAGGACGGCGATGATTGCGTTGGAGGCGAGATGCATGATGCGAAGCTCGTTGTCAGTATGCTTGGCCAGCTCGCGCAATCGCTGGATTGCGTTTTCGTGGCCAGCCACGGCGCATTTCCAGATAGGTGAGCCGTCGGGAAGGATTTCGAAGAGATCGTAGTCGCGATCCACAAGGCTTCCTTTTGCGTAGGTACGCCAGTTGGAGTTTCGCCGGAAGGGCAGCGATCGGCAATTCAATTATATCATGGCCTTCCTATTTGCTACGCAAACACTAAAAAAAACACCGAATCGCGAGATTAGTCGCGCAACTAAAACGGCCCATATGTGTTTCGTGTTGGGACGGGGTGTATCCCGTTGTTTTGATGTGACGGCGTGCGGAGAATAAAGAAGCCCAGCGTAACGGATGCTGATACTAGGAGTTGAAAGCTGCAACCATAATAATGTGCGGGCAATCCAATTAGGTGTAATATCACCGGTATAAATAGCGGAGCTGTCGCGGCTCCCAGTCATCCGGTGGAGGATATATATAATGAGGCGATCCACCTATCTTAAATTCATATTTGCATTTTTCGCGTTGGTGGCGTTGGCTTGTACTCCGAATTCTGCATTCGCGCAGCGTGGCGGAGGCGGACACGGAGGAGGCGGTGGCGGTGGTTCCCATGGAGGAGGCGGAGGTGGTTTCCACGGTGGCGGTGGTGGCGGTGGGAGTTTTCACGGCGGAGGCGGCGGAGCGTATCGCGGCGGTGGTGGTGGCATGTACCGCGGCGGCGCGCCGGGCGGCTCGGCTCGAGGTATGGGTTCGTATGGACGCGGCGGCGCCAGCATTTACGGCGGCGGCCGATCGTATAACGGGTACGGCGGATCGCGTTCGAACGGGATGAACAGCGGCCGTGCGGGCGGCAATTCGTCCATGAACGCCCGGAACGGCGCAGGCTCAAACGCGGGGCGTTCGAATTCGTTGAACGCACGCTCGTCGGGCTGGCCAGCCGGCCGCGGGGCGACTCGCGCAAATGCGGATGGCAACTGGCACTCGTTTTCGGGTAACACCGGAAGCGCGCGCGGCCCTAACACAGGAAATACGGCGGGCACACACGCGAGCGGCAATTCGGCCGCGGGTGGATCGAGCGCTCGTTCGTTCGCGGGCAATTCGTCTGCAGCGGGCGCGTCGCGCGGAGCGAGTTCGCCTTCGGTAGCGTCGAATTCGCACGCGGGAAATTTCAACAGCGGATCGTCGCTCTCCGGACGAAGCTCGATGTTGGGCTCGTCGGCCACTCGCAACTCGATTTCACCGAATCGCGGAGTTTCGAATATCGAAGGCGCGCACTTCGGCAACTCTTCGACATCTGGTTCGCGTTTCGGATCGGGCGCTTCGATGAACAGCTCGATGAGCGGATCGCGATTGGGGTCGAGCGGCTCGTCGTTTGGCCGATCCGGCAATTCTTCGTTGGGCGGCACTTCGCGAACGGTGAGCGGCAGCCGCGGATTCACCGGGCATATCGGCGCGGGCCATACGCTCGGAACGTCGTTTGGGCATGGCGGATCGTCATTCAGCGGCAGCCGCGGCTCGAGTTTTCATAACTCGACCATGAGCGGCATGCGCAGCACGTCGAATGGCGGCGCGTTCCATGGAAATAACTTCCACAACGTCAGCTTCCACAATGGATTCCATAACGGCTCCAATAATGGTTTCCACAACGGTTTCCATCACGGCTGCTGGGGTTGCGGCTTCCACGGCGGTTGGGGATGGGGGTGGGGGTGGGGGTGGGGGTGGGGTTGGGGATGGAGCGGATGGTGGTGGAACCCGTGGTGGTGGGGACCTGGCTGGGGTTGGTGGGGTCCGTCCTACTCGTGGGGTTATCCATACGCCTATCCATGGCCGAACTACAACGTGACGTACCCTGCGCCGTATTCGGGCACGGATTCGGACAACTACAACAACAATTCGTCGGACAATGCGCCTGCGGATGATTATTTCCAACGGCCATCGTTCGGCGGATCACTCGATGCGGAGTCGCCAGAAGGTCCGAACACAAATCCGGATACGGGAAACGTAGCGACTACCACGCCGACGGTGCTGCTTTATCTGAAGGACGGCACGATGTACACGGCGAGCGACTACTGGCTCGTGGATGGCAAGCTGCATTACATGACAAGCTATAGCACCGAGAGCGTCGTGGACATGGACGAGGTAGATTTGCAGCGCACAGTGGACGAGAACGCCAAGCGCGGCGTTACGTTCACGCTGAAGCCGTCTCGCAATGGTCCGGCGGCGTCGCCGGAGTCCGCTCCTGCGCGACAGCCGAACGGCACTGGCACGGCTTCGAGCGACCCGTCGGGTGCTGGACGGGATGACAGTGCGACACCGGCGGCAAGCCCTGCGCCGGATCCGATACCAGCGCCGCGGGTGCAGGATAATTCACAGACGCAAACGTAGTAGCGAATAAGAAACGGCAATTCATGTAGCGCCCGCGAAGAGTCCCCTGCGCGGGCGCTTTTTTTCTGGACGCGGAGAAGTGAGGACACGAAAGAGAGATTCTTCGTGCGGCTGCGTCGCTCTCAGGATGACAATGGCTCCGGTTGTACTCAGAATGGCAAGCGCCTGACTGTCGCACTCGGGATGACAATTGTCGCTTTACGTCGCTCGATGAGAGATCCTTCGCGCGGCAAAAACCAAAGACGCCGTGCTCAGGATGACGATCCTGATCGGATCGTCACTTTGCGTCGCGGAGGAAACGAGCGGCTTCTTCGGGCGGCGTCGGGTTGATGTAGAAACCAGTGCCCCACTCGAAGCCTGCCACTTTCGTCAGCTTGGGCATCATTTCGATGTGCCAGTGGTAGTGGTCGTTGATTTCTTCGCCGATGGGCGAAGTGTGGATCACGTAGTTGTAGGACGGGAACGCGAGCACGCTATCGAGCCGGGCGAGGAAGTCACGGAGAATTTTTGCGAGGCTGCCGTAGTAGGGCGTGGGCATATTTTCGAATGCGGAGCTGTGGCGGCGTGGTAGGATCCAGGTCTCGAACGGGAAACGCGGCGCGTAGGGAGCGAGGGCGATGAAGTAGTCGTTTTCGAGAATCACGCGTGAGGCGGTTTCCACTTCCTGGCGAATCATGTCGCAGAAGATGCAGCGCTCTTTTTCGTCGTAGTAGTGCTTGGCGCTGTCGACTTCTTCGCGAACGCGCTTGGGCACGATCGGTAGCGCGATTAGTTGCGAATGGGTGTGCTCGAGAGTGGCGCCGGCCGGCTCGCCGTGATTCTTGAAGAGCAGGATGTAGCGGAAACGGCGGTCGTTTTTCAGATCGAGCATGCGATCGCGATAGGCCCAGAAAACTTCTTCCACCGCTTTCTCGCCGAGGTTGGCGAGTGTCTTCATGTGGTCGGGCGTTTCAACGATCACTTCATGCGCACCGACGCCGTTCATGCGATCGAACAGCCCCTCGCCTTCGCGGTCGAGGCCGCCTTCAATTCCCAGAGCCGGAAACTTATTCGGGACAACGCGGAGCGACCAGCCCGGCGTGTCTTTCCCCGTGCCGTTGCGGCCGTAGGCGAGAATTTCAGGAGGCGTCTTGCCCTCGTTGCCAGGGCAGAAAGGGCAAGCGGGAGTTCCTTTGATTTGAACGCTTTCGCGAACGAAGTCCAGCGGCCGTTTGCCACGCTCTGTGGAAATGATCACCCAGCGGCCGGTGATCGGGTCCCTGCGAAGCTCCGGCAAACTTCCCTCCTCGTCCAGATTTTTGCCTCGCAGCGGACCGAGGCTATGTTTCGAGTAGATTGCGGCTATTTTACTACGCGATGCCACGGGCCAAGCGAGGTTATAGCAAATCGTGTGCCATCTTCGGTGGGGGAGAGTGCCTAGAAGTCACCCTCGTCCGGCTAGGAGCGCGGCGAGTCGGCGGCCATGCCGAATGCGGATTTGTGCAAACGAACGACCGGCTTTTTCCCAGCGATTCAATCGCCAGCACGTCGAAGCGGCAATTGGCCGAATCGATGCGGCGCGAACGAAGGAATTGGCGGGTCATGCGGGAAAAGTTGCGGCGTTGTCGCCATTGACGGCGTCTTCGGGAGTGGAGTGTTGGTGGGCTGCCGAGCGGGTCTTTACTTCTACGAAGGCCAGGGCGCGGCCGTCGTAGCCGATGAGATCAATTTCACCTTTGATACCCGGGACGGTGTAGTTGCGGGCGACGAGTCTTCTTCGCTACAGGCTGCGTTCGATTTGCGTGATGCAAGCTTCGAGCGTGTCCAGCGCGAAATCGGCCTGGGCTTCGTCAATCACGAGCGGCGGGCAGAGGCGGAGTGTTGTGTCGCCTGAGCCTAGCACCAGCAAGCCCTTGTGGAAGGCCATTTGAACCAGCTTGTTGCGCAGGTCGGTGGCTTTTTCCCTGGTTTTCTGGTCGCGGACGAATTCGATGCCGATCATCAGGCCCTTGCCGCGAACTTCGCCCACGATCTTGTGCTTCTCGCGCCAGCCGGCAGTGCGATTCATGATGTAGTCGCCCATGCGCGCGGCGTTGGCCATGTATTGCCGCTCAAGCAGGCCGAGAGTGGTGAGCGAGGCGCCGATGCAGACCGGGTTGCCGCCGAACGTGGAAGCATGCGCGCCGGGAACCCAGTTCATCACGTCCGCGCGGGCGATGATCGCGCTGAGCGGCATGCCGGAAGCGATTCCCTTCGCTGTGCAAATAATGTCAGGCTCGATACCCGCGTGATCCGATGCCCACCACTTGCCGGTGCGGCCCATGCCGGACTGCACTTCGTCAGCGACGAACATGATGCCGTATTTGCGGCAGATGCGCTGGAGACCCTGCAGGAAATCCGCAGGCGCCGGCAGATAGCCGCCCTCTCCCTGAATCGGCTCGATGAAAATTCCGGCGACCTCCTCGGGATCGACGCGGCGGCGGAAGAGCTCGTTTTCGAGATAGCTCAAGCAATCCGCGGAGGCAAACTCCGGCCGGACGCCGTAGGTGCCGCGATAAGTATCCGGAAAGGGCATGTGGAACACGCCAGAGAGAAGCGTGCCGAAACCTTTGCGTTGAATGGAGCGGCTGGCTGTGAGCGAAAGCGCGCCCATCGTGCGGCCGTGGAAAGCGCCGTGGAAGGCGATGAGCTTGTCGCGCTTGGTGTGGTATTTCACCAGCTTGATCGCGGCTTCAATCGCTTCGGCGCCGGAGTTTCCGAAGTAGACGCGCTTCGCTTCTTTTCCGGGCGCGATAGAAGCGAGCTTCTCGGCCAGTTCGACGAGATTCGGATAATAAAAATCCGTGCCCGACATGTGGATCAGTTCGGATGCCTGTTTTTGAATCGCAGCTACCACGTCGGGATGGCAATGTCCGGTGGCGCAAACCGCGATGCCGGCGGCAAAATCGAGAAACGTGTTGCCGTCAACATCTTCGATCATCGCGCCGCGGCCGATCTTGGCGACTAGCGGGTAATCGCGCGTGTAGGACGGCGAAACGACTGCGGCGTCGCGTTCGACAAGCTGCTTTGCTTTGGGTCCTGGCAACGTGGTGACGAGGTGCGGCAGCTTTGTCGCGGCACCATTCGATGTTGCGGCAGTCTTTGAATCGGCTTTCGTATCGATCACGGCCATCACTTCCTCCAAAGATGGATTTTTTGTCCGGCGCGCGCACGGATTCTTGCCGGTGTATGCCGGGAACAGCCTTCAGAGGAAGAGGACTTAATCTACGCCGTAGAGGTTGGGACGCTCGTGGGACGGCTGGCTATGGAGCGAGAGTTCGTGCTTTTTGGAGATACGCATTTTATTTATATTTCCAGCGAACCGTGCCGTCTTTTACGTCTTCGACAATGATACCAGAGTCTGCAAGCTGTTTGCGAATTTCATCGGAGCGTTTGAAATCGCGGCGCTTTTTGGCGGCCTGGCGCTCTTCGATCAGGGCTTCGATCTCTTCGAGCGCCATGCGCGGCTTCGAAGAACCGAAACCAAGCTTGGCGAGCCGCTCGGCGTCGTCGTCATTGAGCACCGCGAGAATTTCATCGAATTTTTCCATTGCGGCGACGAGGCGAGGAGCATCCTGCTGCAGAAATTCCCCGCGATCCATGGCTGTATTCACGTCGCGGATCAGGTCGAAGACAGCGGCGAGAGCGACGGCCGTGTTGAGGTCGTCCGCGAGGGCCACGGCGAAATCTTTTTCCGCCTTGGCGGCACGCTTGGACATTTCGGGATTTGAGCCGGCGCCGAATTTTTCCGTCTTCAGGCGCGCCACGAAATTGCGCAGGCGTTCGACAGAGCTTTCTGCCTGTCTCAGCCCATCCATCGTGAAATTCAGCTGGCGATTGTACGGAACGGAGAGAAGAAGAAAACGGATGGACGAGGGTTTATAGCCCTTGGCGAAGAGATCGCGCAGCGTATAGAAATTGCCGAGCGATTTGGACATCTTTTCGCCTTCGATGATCAGGTGCTCGGCATGCAGCCAGAGCTTCGCGAACTGTTCTCCCGTGGCGGCTTCGCTTTCGGCAATTTCGTTTTCGTGGTGCGGGAAGGCGAGATCGATGCCGCCGGTGTGAATATCAAGCGTCTCGCCGAGATATTTCATGGACATCGCGGCGCACTCGATGTGCCAGCCGGGACGTCCCGGACCAACCGCTGTCTCCCAGAAAAATTCTCCCGGCTTGGGAGCTTTCCAGAGCGCGAAGTCGCGGACGTCGTCTTTTTCGTAGCGATCGGTATCGCCACGGGCGCCGGCTTTCATGCCGCTGACGTCAATTTTCGAAAGCTTGCCGTAATCGGGGAATTTCGCGATGCGGTAATAAATGGAACCATCGCTCGGATAGGTGAATCCTTTTTGCGTCAGGCGCTCGATCAGGGCGACCATATCGTCAATGTGGTCAGTGGCGCGAACCACTTCTTCGGGCATTTCGAGGTTGAGCGAGCGCATATCCTCGAGAAAGGCTTCTACGTATTTTTCGGTGTACTCGCGAAGAGTGAGCTTCGCCGCGGCGGCGTTGGCGATGATGCGGTCGTCCACGTCGGTCAAGTTCATCACCTGCAGCACGCGATAGCCGGCCGAGCGCAGGAAGCGGCGGAGGACGTCCTGAAAAACGAAGGTGCGGAAATTGCCGATGTGAGCGAAATCGTAGACCGTGGGGCCGCAGGTGTACATGCGGACCTCGTCCTTGTGGACGGGCTGGAGAGGCTCGAGCCGGTCAGTAAGCGTGTCGTGGAAGCGGATATCGAGATGATTTTGCGCAGTCACAGAACCAAGCATTCTAGCTGACGCTTCGCGTAGCAAGCAATTGGTGATGAATCGTTGTGTTTGCTGCGCTCTATTTACTGCGCTGGACGAAACGGGCCGGGGTAACAATTCTTAGACGGAGGCGAGATGCCCGCGTACAAAAAACCGTGAGTTGCGTGGTAGGCTTTCGCGCATCCGGCGCAGGTGGGCTGTCACAATCTTCGAACCGTGAAGTAAATTCGGCAGAAATTCAATTCAGGTACGAGAGGTGAACGATGTCGTGCACACCAGAGGCATTGAAGCAGGTCCCGCTCTTCGCGTTGCTGGACGACGACGAAGCCGCCATCCTTGCGGGGCAGGTGGAGCTGCGGCGATTCGTGCCGCGGCAGCGCGTCTACAAGATCGGCGACGCGGGCGACAAAGCCTATATCCTTGTCTCGGGAGCGGTGCAAGTGACCACGGTGGACGAAGACCATCAAGAAGTGATCGTGGATCAGCCCGCGGCGGGAGAATTCTTCGGGTTCGCGTCCATGCTCGAACAGACTCCGCATCAGACAAACGCGGTCGCAACCGAAGACACGGTGGCCATCGAAGTGGACCGCAACGACATACTGATTCTCTTGCAGCGTAAACCGCACGCGGGGATGGACATGCTCACCGTGCTAGGCCGGCAATTTCACGCCTCGCAGCAACTCGTGCGATTGCGGGCAAGCCGCAACCCGAACCTGTTGATCGAGGAAGAAACGAAGTTCGGTGAACGAATCGCGGACGCGGTTGCGGGTTTCGGTGGCTCTTGGACATTCATCATCATGTTTTCGGCCGCGATCATCGTCTATGCCGGCATGAATATTTTCCTCCGCAATCGGGCGTGGGATCCTTATCCATTCATCCTGCTGAATCTGTTCCTTTCTATGCTCGCGGCCATCCAGGCTCCGGTAATCATGATGAGCCAGAACCGGCAGGACACGAAAGACCGTCTGCGCGGCGAGCTGGATTTCGACGTGAACCGGCGGGCGGAATCGGAAATTCAGGGCTTGGCGCGAAAGATGAATCTGCTCGGCGACAAGCTTGGCGACCTGGAGGATCTGATTCGCTATCAAGCGACGCAATCAGGGAGTGGGAGCGCTGCTTCTCCTCAATCTTCGCCCCGCGCTTAAAGGCGCGCAGCGAAAGCCACCACAAACTGCACAAACCTCTCGACGCCTGCCTTCCAGGTTCGCACCGAACCCGCCCGCCTCGGCGTTTCAAGGCAATCGTTAGACGGCCGATACGGCAGAAGAGGCTCCGCTAGTCCTAACGAAATCGCGGACGAATTTCGTTAGTACCCATGGTACGGTCGGCCCATTTTCTGGCTGCTGTGTTGTTTTAGTATACGAGAAGACATTGCGGGCTTGCCGGACGTCCCCGGCGGCGGAGCCCCAAAAAGGGGCGCAGATGAGACAGCTGATTGCGATGGTGGTTTTTGTCCTTTGCTTCGGAGTCGGAACGGTACACGCACAGCGAACCGGTGGCACTAATAACGTGGCCGGCGGAGGCGGGGTCGGCCCGTCGAACTCGGGTGGAGGCGGCGGTGGAGGGGGCTTTGGCGGCGGGGGCGCAATCTTCGACGTCACGCACCATCCGGCTTGGGTGCCTCCCGCGAATGTGAGCGCGACCAACGACGGTCCTTTCCGCCCCTCAACCTATCAGGCCTATGACAAGGCTGTAGAAATGGGGAAAGCGGAAGTAGCCATCCACGAGCCGACGGTCGTGGAAGTCGCGAAGGCGGCGCAGGAGCAGAAAGCGTCGACGGCAAAGGCACGGTTTGTCGTGATTCAGGACGTTGAGGGCAAGCTGCAAGAAGTGCAACCTTAGCTGTGACAGCGCGACGAGAAGTGTTTTAGGTCGTGGCGGGACCGAATCGCCTTCGGTCTCGCTCCGGCGATTATGGATTCAACTCCACGCGGCGGCTGACGATCGAGACATCGCCGTCGCCGGAAGTCCTCGCGGTTAGCGGACGCGACTTGATCAGGAACCCGCCCTCCGCCGGCAATCCGTACGACTGGTCCAATGTATACACGACAAGTGATTTCCCGATCGGCAGCGTGAAGCTCAGTTCCACGCCTTTCGCAGGAACCGTGAGGCAATCGTAGACAATCCAACCATTCAGGTGACTTCTAACTCGTTCGGATTCGGGTTGCATCAACTCGTCTTCCATGCGCGCCGATTCCACTCCGGAATCGGGCGGAAAGAAAACCATCACGTTTTGAGCGCCGCGCTCGGACCTCATCAGCGCGCGGTAGGCTCGTCTCGAGCCCTCTTCGGATGATTCGAGAATCGTAAAGGTGGGAGGCGCGAGATCCTGGTGGGGAGCGTCCGCAACAAAGGCCGTGGCGGCGCTCCACGGAAATGGCCCCGAATCCTGGCGACTAAAATGAGTGGCAAGCTGGATTGGTTCGGGCAGGCGGCGCGATTCCGGCTCGACAATCCAGGCGGATTTCCCCGTGTCACCATCCTGCCAGAAAACCACATTGATGCGCTCAGGCGACTTCGCAGAAAAAGCAGGCACCACTGTAGCTGCGAGTGCGGCTAGAACTGTGGCAATGATCGCGACCGTGGGTAACGCGATTCGCGAAAGGCCGCGAACTTCCAATAAATCCGCGCAGAACGGCGCGAAAGGTGTGAGCAGCAGCGCAACAACAATCGCGATTCCCATGAGGAGGTGATTGCCCAACGCTGAATAGAGAATGATCGCAACCTCGAAGCCAGCGACCGTGGCAACGATCAGCGGCACAATTCCCGCGGCCAATCCCTGCCGGAAAGTTTCCGTGCGACTGAAGATGAGCGGTGCAGCCGACACGACGGCGGCACACAGGCCGAGCGGAAACAGGTAAGCGATGCCGTGCGTATAAGCCGCGGCGGCGATCGAAAGAATGGCCCAGCCGGTCCACGTGCCTGCCCAAAGACTTAGAAAACCGGCGTGGCGTGAGAACGCAAACGCAACTGTAGACACAACAGCCAGCGCCAGAAACCAAAATACCGCCTGGACCGCGACGGGGTGAGCCACCCAGTTCACAGCCATCGCACCGGCGCGCGTCAATGCGCGATGAATGATCCAGGCATTAATCCCTGTGACAGCGAGGATGGATAGCCATGCGAAAATTCCCCATGCCAGGGCCCCCAGCGCGAGTCGCTGGCGGTAGATGAGCCAGCCGATCTCGACGAAAAGAAGCAGGGTGAAGAGGATGGATATCGCGAGTGTCCACGAAGCCGGCCAGTAGATTGTCCAGTGTTCGAAGACGTCGAAAAATGCAGCTTCGCGCGGTGGAAAATTCGAAAGGTCGCCATTCGCGAGCGCGAGAACCATAGGCAGGGCGTTGTCGCCGTCGTGCTGGAGGCTGGCGGGACTGGAATTCTCAAAATTGTCGAGCGGCGTGTGGTACTGCGTGACGTTGCCGATGAAAGCAAAGTTCGCGCCCTGGTAGCCGGCGGCCTTGAACACAGTAAAGTCTGTGTCGTTGGGAAGAAGCTTGTAAACGAAATAGGCGAATGCGTTCGTGGCAGGAAAGCTCGCGTGCTTCGCGTAGAGCTTCACGATCGAATAATTGGCGGAGGCGGTTTCGAACATCAGGCTGGGTCCCGATGTGCCGCGCGTGTCGACGTTGACCGCGGCGACGATTTCCTCCGCCCAGCGATGGTGATTGACGAACACGCGTGCGCCGATCAGCCCAGCCTCTTCGCCATCGTCGATCAGGAAAACCACGGAGTGGCGCACCGCCGGCAAAGTCTTCAAAGCGCGGGCGCATTCCAACACTGTCGCGGCTCCCGCGCCGTCGTCGGAGGCGCCGGGGCCGGCCGGCACAGAGTCGTAGTGCGCGGCGAGCAGAACCGCTTGGCCGGGCTCGGCGCCGTCGAGACGGGCGACGACATTGTTCACTGTCGCGCAGGATCCATATTCATCGCAGGAGAATCCGGTTTGCACTTCCGGGGCATAGCCGAGCCCTGAAAATTCTTCGAGGATTCGCGCGCGAACAGCATCGTTCGCAGCACTTCCGGTGGGATGTGGAACACCGTCGCCCACCAGCTTATCGAGAACTGCGCGAGCGCGACCGGCAGAGAATTCTGATTCGGGGGCATTGGCGGATTTGGAACCAGGCGGGCGAGATGCCAGCAGCGAAATAAGAAAGACGCCAGAAATAACGGCGACACTGAACAGGACTCGGCGAACTCCGGGCACGCTCGGCTGGTCCAAACGAGTCCTCCTACTCGCGCCATGCTAAGGCCGTGGCTCGCTGCAAGTCAATGTATAAACATGAGATACGGGGACAATTACATCGCTCCCATTGCAGGTGCGGGCTCCAAAATGGATGGGTTGGCAATGGTTTGAGCGCGAAAAGCGGATAGCCGAGATTGGCGGCCAGCATCTAAATTCTGGATTGCAGAGAATTCGTTGAGCCGAAAGGCTGTTGAGGGAATCAGATTCCCTGCTACACACGATGCATCCACTCGACAATCCAATATTCAATGCGCTGGGGACTTGCCAGGCTCACTTTGCCGAGAGCTATGGCGTATTGCGTCGGTTTCCTCCGGAAGTGACGCCACTCGGCGGATTTCCCGAGCCGAATGAGGAGGGATTCGCGGCGGTGCGGGCCTTGCTGGCGGCAGGCGGCGGTCTGGGATTGTTTCTTCCGAAGCGAATCGACGCGCCTCAGGGGCTTGACAGCAGCCTGGAAGGCCCTTTGCTGCAGATGATTTTGGAGAACGATGCGCGTCTCGAGCCCAATCGAAAATCGTACGACTTCGTTGAACTTGGGCAAGCGGATGTGCCGGAGATGGTCGAGCTGGCTACGTTGACCAAGCCCGGGCCTTTCGATATGCGGACGCGGGAAATGGGGACATATTTGGGAATACGCAAGGACGGAAAGCTCGTCGCCATGGCCGGAGAGCGACTGAAGCTTCCCGGTTATACAGAAATCAGCGCCGTTTGCACCCATCCCGATCATTTGGGACATGGGCATGCGGGCTTTCTGATGGCGATCCTCGCGGAGCGCATTCGCGAGCGGCTCGAAATACCGATTCTGCATGTGCGGGAGGAGAATACGCGGGCAGTGGGGCTCTACGAGCGGCTCGGATTCAAGCGTCGCCTGCTTTCTCACTTCGCGGTTTTTCGCTCTACTGCCGCCAAACCCAGCTCAGCCCAGGCTGCGGCGAAACCTAAGTAGTTCCCAACGTTGAACATTTCGCGATTCACGCTTTACACACCTCGCCTCGCGTGTTAAGTTTTGTTCCCGTAACCGCCGATCCGAAAGCGCCAGGCGGCAGGGCCATTCATACCGACCCTTCCAGCGTTGCTGTCTCAAGACTCCTCCCGAGGAAGATTAAACCGAAGCTTCTCCAGCCGATGAGGCGAATGGAGCAGACTGTGCGAGGGTCCGGGTGCTAAAACTGCGCAAGGTCGAATTACTGGGCTTTAAGTCGTTCTGCGAGAAGACGCCTATCACGTTCAGCGGCAGCGGGATAACCTGCATTGTGGGCCCCAACGGCTGCGGAAAGTCAAATGTGGTGGACGCGATCTCCTGGGTGCTGGGCGAGCAGAGCCACAAAATGCTGCGGGCCGAGCGGATGTCGGACTGCATCTTCAACGGCACCGCAAAACGGCCGCCGATGGGGCTGTCCGAGGTCACGCTGACCCTTGTTGACCCGGAGCTTTCTGACGCCGTGGCGAAAGTGCTGGCTGCGCCCGAGAACCACACCGTGGGCGCGCCCTTCACCGTTGTTGACGAAACCCCGGCAGAGAAAGACACCCTGACCATGCCCTCGCCTGCCGAGGATGTCGCCGCGCCGGAAACAGCCGGCGAAGCGAGCACAGAAGAGGCCGCTGAATCCGAGCCAGCCAGCAAAGGCAAGCCCTGGAAGAAGCGCGGCTCCGAGAAACCGGCGATGCACCTGAAACCGGGCGAAGTGGTAGTGGGCCGGCGCCTCTACCGCTCCGGGCAAAGCGAATACCTGATCAATGGCCGGGTGGCTCGTTTGCGCGACGTGCAGGAACTCTTCATGGGCATGGGTCTGGGCCCGGATAGCTACGCGATCATCGAGCAGGGCCGTATCGGTCAGATTCTCAATTCCAAGCCGATGGACCGCCGCGCCATTATCGAAGAGGCTGCCGGCATCACGATGTACAAGACGAAGCGGCGGCTGGCGGAGGCCAAGCTCGAAGCGTCGAAGATTAATCTCTCGCGCGTCAACGACATTCTCGTGGAAGTCGAGAAACAGCTTGCGTCCCTGAAGCGGCAGGCTTCCAAAGCGCGGCGTTACGCGGAGCTGCGCGAGCAGATGCGCGGATTGCTGCGAATCGTCCTGGCCAGCAAGGCGGAGCATCTCGATATCGAAGCGGCGCGCCTGGAAAAGCTGCTGCGCGATATGGAAGCGGCGGAAGAGCGCGATGCGCGCTCCGTGCACGAACTCGAAGCCGAGCAAGAGCGCCTGAATGCCCGCACCTATGAACTGGATGCGGAGTTGCGCCAGACGCACAACCTGCTGGGCCAAACGTCGCTCGATCTCGACCGAGCAGAAAACCGGATCACTTTCAACCGCGAGCAACTCGCCCAACTGGCTTTACGTTCGAGCCGCGTTACTCTCGATATCGAGCAAGCGGAGAGTCAGGCGACCGATCTGGCGGCGCGCATGAATGCGCAGCGGGAAGCGGTGACGCAATTGCGGGAGCAATCGGTCGAGGTTGAATCGAGCCTGCGCGACGCGACTGAAAAAGTGGGCCTCAGCGCAACCGAACAGGAAAGGCTCGAGGCTGGCATCGCGGAATTGCGCGCGTTGGCCGGTAAGCTGGTGGAAGAATCCGCTCGCATGCAGGCCGAATCGCTGCAAGCCGAAGAAGCCGCAGCTCGTCACACGGCCGCCGAAGAGCAACGATCCGAAGCCGCGCGCACGATGGGAATCGAATGGGCCGCGCTCGCGCTGCGCGTGAAGAACGAAGAAGAGTTCTACCAGAACGCTGAGCGCCGCGCTGAAGAACTTGGCGCCGCGGCGAAAGACGCGCAGGCTCGTCTGGTCGCGCTCCGCGGCGCGCAGCAGGAAACCGCTCAGCAACTGAAACAAACCCGCGAAGCGCTTTCGGCAGAGCGCGCCCGGCACTCCTCGGTCGAGCAGATTTTGAGCGAACGCGCTTACACGGCTGACGCAGTGCAGAAGCTTTTCAACGCAGACCGCGAGGGTGACACAAAAAGGTTCCACGCCGTCGGCTTGCTGGCCGATTACGCCGAGGTGCAGGAACAGTACGAAGGCGCCATCGAACAGTTTTTGCGCGACGAACTCGAGTACGTGGTCGTTGAATCCTTCGATCAGGCGCGCTCCGGCGTCGTGTTGCTCCGCGATGAAATGGGCGGACGCGCTACATTCTTCGTGGATTCGCTCAGCAAACTGAACATCCGCGCGCCCGAAGTCGACGCTTCCCTGCCTTTGGCTGCGGGCGTGATCGCCCGGCTCGACCGCCTAGTGGATTTCCGCGACCCGCTGGGCCCGGCAGCAAAGCATTTTCTCACCCGTCTTCGCACCGCCTATCTGGTGGAAACGGGCGACGCAGCGGAAACGCTGGCGCACGAAAACCCGTACAGCTATTACCTCACTCTGGATGGCACCTGCTATCACGGCCGGATGGTTTCCGGCGGACGTCAGGGCGACGCGGGGCCTCTCGCGTTGAAGCGCGAATTGCGGCAGCACGAGGCGGAAGCCGCGCGGCTCGATCGCGCTGCCCAGGAGCAGCAGGAAGAATTGACGCGCATCGAGATGGCGATCGCGGGAGGCGAAGCGGAAGTCGCCGACGCGTTGGCTAAGCACGTCGAAGCGGAAAAGTCGTTTGTGGGCGCCATGCACACGCGCGATCAGGCGCGAGCCGAATACCGTCGCGTAGAACAGCAGCTCGCCGCGGAGCAGCAGGAGATCGCATGGCTGCACCAGGAAGCGGAAGCGGCGCGCAATCGCGTGGAGCAAGCGCGCAACGAACACGCCGAAACGCTTCGTTCCCGCGCCAATGCGGAAGCCGACGCTGCCGGCGCGGCCGAGAGGCTCGCAGAGTTGCGCCGCGATTTTAATTCGCTGCAGGAGCAGGTGGTGGCGCAGCGCGAAGCGCTTGCCACGATCACCGAGCGCTTTACCAGCGCGAAGGCCGCCGAACAGCGGCTCGTGGAGGAAATGGCGCTGGCGGGCGAGAGGACGATTACCTTGCATCAGCAGCACGGCACGCTGCTCCAGGAAAAGACCGGACTCGAAGCCGCATGCGAGCAGCTAGCGGTGCAGGTGGAAGATTTGCGCAAGGAAAAAGTTCGCGCCGAGGAATTGAAAGCCTCCCTGGAAAAAGAATGGGACGAAGCGCGCGCCCGGGTCGGCCAACTGGATGAATCACTGCGTGCCAAACGGCAATCGCTTGAAGAGCTGCGCTCCGAACGCGGCCAGCGCCAAATCGAAAAAGCGCGCAACGATGCCGACCGCGATTATCTGCGCCAGTCCTGCGTAGCCGAGTTGAACGCGCAGCCGGAAGAGTTGATGGCGCAGGAAAGCCAGCTCATGATCGGTGAAGAATTGATCGCAGCCGAGACGAACTACAACGAGATGAAGGCGCGCATCGAAGCAATGGGCCCCGTAAACATGATGGCCCTCGAAGAATTCAAGGAATGCGAAGAGCGCGAAATCTTTATGCGCCGCGAGCGCGACGATCTGGTGCAGTCCATCGAGAACACGCAGCTCACCATCACCGAACTCGACCAGGTATCACGCCAGAAATTCGAGGAAGCCTTCAACTTCATCAACAGCCAGTTCGCGGTAGCCTTCCAATCGCTTTTTGGCGGCGGCCACGGCGAAATGCGCCTCGGCGAGCCCGACAGCTCCGGCGAAATGGGAATCGACATCGTCGCCCAGCCGCCTGGCAAGCGCCTGCAAAATATCCTGCTGCTCTCCGGCGGTGAAAAAGCGCTCACAGCGCTCGCGCTGCTGATCGCCGTGTTCCGCTATCAACCGAGTCCGTTCTGTATCCTCGACGAAGTGGATGCCCCTCTCGACGAAGCCAACGTCGGCCGCTTCAACAAAATGCTCGCTGACATGTGCGGGCAAACACAATTCATCGTCGTCACGCACAACCGCAAAACAATGGAAATGGGTTCGGTGCTCTACGGCGTCACGATGCAGGAACCGGGCGTGTCAAAACTCGTCTCTGTGAAGTGGGAAGAAGCAGAACAAGCCAGCACGCCAAAAGCCGCCAGCAACGCTGCGTAGTATCGAGAAAGCTGCATAGCGCCGGAATTTTTTGCCGCGTTCATCTGTGGAAAATATTTCTTCCACCTGTACTTCTTAACGGTTGACAAGCCCTGCCTCTGCGCTAGAATACCCGCCTCTCGGGAAGGAAAATTATCCTGTGGCCTCTCCGCAAATGAGTGCTGTGATTTTGAAGACGGATTTCCCCGGGCTCAAGCTCCGTGCTCGCGGCAAAGTGCGCGATATCTACGAGCTGGGCGATCAGCTCGTGATCGTCGCCACCGATCGGCTGTCCGCTTTCGACGTAGTACTTCCCACGCCGATTCCCGATAAGGGTCGAGTACTCACAAAACTATCGCTCTTCTGGTTCGAAAAGCTTGCAAGCCTCGTGCCCAATCACGTGATTTCCGCCACTAATTTCACCGGCGCACTCGCTCCCTACGCCGATTCGCTCAAGGGACGAGCAATGTTGGTGCGCCGTACTGAGCCTGTTCCGATTGAATGCGTTGTGAGAGGTTATGTTTCCGGCTCGGGCTGGAAGGATTTTCAGAAGACAGGTTCCATTTGCGGTATTTCGCTGCCCGCTGGCCTGCGCGAAAGCGACCGCCTCCCCGAACCAATTTTCACGCCTTCGACAAAAGCGACCACGGGTCATGACGAAAATATTTCCTTCGATGAGACCGTGGCCCGAATCGGCCGTCCGCTTACTGAGAAATTGCGCGACACCAGCCTCGCGATCTACAAGAGCGCCGCAGAGTTCGCCTCAGCTCGCGGCATCATAATTGCCGATACAAAATTCGAATTCGGCCTGATCGGCAGCGAGCTCATCTGGATTGACGAAGCCTTGACTCCCGACTCCTCCCGGTTCTGGCCCGGCAATCAATACATGCCCGGCAAGCCTCAGCCATCGTTCGACAAGCAATATGTTCGCGATTATCTCGAGAAAATCGGTTGGAACAAGCAGCCTCCGGCGCCCGCATTGCCGCCCGATGTCGTCGCCGCCACCACGGAGAAGTACCGAGAAGCATATCAGCGCGTTACAGGCCACGCACTCGACTGAGCCCAGGGAATCGCCCATTCCGAAGCGCCACTGCGGAGCGTGCAATCGTGAAAGATCAACTGGAATCTCTGGTCGGAATGATGGTCGAGCGAGGGATCTTGCTCGAAGAGGCAGTCGGTGAATTCGAAAAAAAGTTCATCCGCCGTGTCCTCGAGCGCTGCAAAGGCAATCAATCCCGCTGTGCCAAAGCCCTGGGAATCCACCGCAATACGCTTAGCCGCAAAGTAGGCGAGTACAAACTCGAGCGCGTAGGCCGCAACGGCCACGGCGCCTAGCCGCACTGCGCTTGGCACTACCCATTTGGGAGGCTCAATTTCCCCCGTAGCTCAGGCCCTATCTCACAGCTTTCCTCGCGCTGTCCACGCATTTACCGCGCACTACATCGCGGCTTGTTTCCGCTTCCGCTAAATTTTCCCCGTAGCTGAGGTCCCACTCCGGCGCGTCCGCCGGAATTGACCTGAGGCCGTTGATATCCTCTATCCCTGCTCGCACGGGCTTGATTCACGTTGCCGTTCGTCCCCGCACCAAGACATCCCGCAAATAAAAATGGCCGGCTCCTGATGGACCGGCCATTCTCTTTTCTGGATATTTGTACTGAACTTAATTCTTCTTCGCCGCCGGCTTGTGCACGGGCTTCTTCGCCCCGCCCTTTTCCGTCGGAATATCCTCGGAGTTCACCTTGGCCTTATCCCAGTGAAGCATGAAGTTCGGATCGGGATCGTAGCCAACTAACGTGCCGCTGAACCGAACGCCCTGTTCCTTTTCAAGGCGCGAAGCTTCCGGCTGCCCCACCACTTTCACATCGAGGTTTGCCGTCGTCGCCGCCTGAATCTCTTCTGGCGTCGCTCCCGTATAGAGTTTCAACTGCACGGAATCGGTGCCCGGAGTGATGTCGATCAGCTTGCCGACCACTTCCGGAAACTCCGCGCCGCACAGCGCGAGCCACGTCATCTTCGCCTTGTCTCCCCCGGCCTTCAAGTCGGCGAGGACGGTGAGAATGTTGCTGGATGTCCGGATCTTGTTCAAATCGTCCGCGCTCGGAATCGTATACGTCGCAGGACGATCTGGAGAATTCGCGGACAGCTGCAGCAGTTCGTTGAGCTGTGCGTCGGCAAGTGAATCGCAACCGGGCTGCTCGTACGCCAGGATCTGCCGCCGGAGATAATCTTTAATCTTGTCGCTGTCGGGAATTTTCAGGTTGATCGCACGCCCCAGCGCCCAGAAACCGTCCAGCGCCTGCGGCGGCTTCATTTCGAGGTACGCAACTCCCATCCGGTAGGATGCCGCAGCGTCTGTCGGCGTCAGGCTCAGTACAGTCTTGAACGCCGTGATGGCACACTGATAATCCTTCAGCTGTGAGCAGGCAAATCCGGCTGCATTCTGGAAAAGCGCCAGCGCCGGTTTCTTCTGCTCCTCAAACTGCGCATCCGTCATTTTCGGGTCGGACTTGGGAAGCGCCGTCAACAGCTTGATGCCTTCCTGGGCGGCACTTCGTTCCTTGTTCAATTGATCGGCGGCATCGGGGGCCTTTGCATTGAACGCATAAGGAAACACCTGGCATCGCTGGACCAGTGCCTGCAGCCTTTGCGTGACGTCCGCTTTATCACCGAGGGCGCTGAGCTTATCCGCGTATTCCACAGCCTTGGGATAATTCTTCAGTTCGGTGTAGGTCTTGATGTACAGCTGGTAGACGTACTGATTCAGCGTCGAATTCGGAAATTTGGCGACGAAATCATCGAGCAGCTTCAGGCGCGCCTGCGAATCTTTTTCTGCGTTCGCAGCTTGAAACGCGTTGTATTCCGGGATCGTGTATGTCGGTTTCGCCGTCGTCTGATCCTGGGCCTGTTGGGCACGGGTCGCCAGAGGTTGCGCGACCGTACAGGTCCACATGAGAGCACTGAGCAGAATCGCCTTCGTGAGTAAACACTTTCGTATCATCTCTTTCCCTACCTCCTGGACCATTTTACATCAGGCGAGCATCGACACTTTAGGACCGCGCCACCCGTCGAGACGCGCGAACGCAACAAAATCTCCGGGATTATAGGGAAAAGCATCCCGAACGCGCAAGGTGTATTGCAATCGCGGAGTGCGAAGATGAATAGAGACTACCTCTAGTGCTGACGCCGACGCCCTGATGATAAGATGGTGAATAGAGGTATTTTTGTCGCCTCGTTGGAGAATATTATGGACGAAAAAGTTCTCGCCGGAACAGCGGCGCTCGTTACCGGCGCCAGCCGTGGAATCGGATTCGCCATCGCTCGAAAACTCGGCCAGATGGGCGCGAAAGTTGCGATCTGTGCGCGCGACGACAAAAAGTTGCACGATGCTGCGGGCCGCCTGCGCAACGAAGCGGTGGAGGTGCTTGCCGTCGAGGCGGATGTCACCAGCGCTGGAGATATCCACGCTCTTGCCTCCAAAACAGAAAAATCGCTCGGCCCAATCGAAATTCTCGTCAATAATGCCGGCGTCGGCTACTTCGGCCCCGTTCAGGACGCGGGCGAGAAAAACTGGGATTCCGTGTTAGACACCAATTTGAAGTCCGTGTTCCTGCTGTCCAAAGCCATCGCGCCCGGAATGATCGAGCGCCGCACGGGACACATCATCAATATCGGCTCGCTGGCCGGCAAGAATGCCTTCAAGAACGGCGCCATTTATTGCGCCTCGAAGTGGGGCTTGATGGGCTTGACGGAGTGCATGGCCGAGGACCTCCGCGAGTACGGTATTCGAGTCAGCGTGATTTGCCCCGGTTCGGTGGCCACCGAATTTGGCTCGCCCGCGAGCAAGAAAAACCCACAGAAGATGCTGCAACCTGATGACATTGCGCACGCCGTCGCCATGCTCGTCACCCAGGCACCGCAAAGTTTCATTAGCGAGCTCCTCATCCGCCCCACTCAAAAGCCCTGACTCCATTGGACTTAGCTCGCCTGAATCTTTTTTCGGGAACCGACATCGAATGATTCAAGTTCAAACTATTTCAGGTTGAACGATATGCCGACTCATTTCAAAGGCCGCGAAGAGACAGTCCGGGCGCTCAACGCCTACGTGAACCTGATTCGCGCCTCCGATTCGGTGGCGGCGCGCATGGCCCAGCAGATTGAACAGAGCGGGCTCACCATGGGGCAGTTCGGCGTACTCGAAGCTCTGCTGCACCTGGGACCCATGTGCCAGCACGCCATCGCCGAGAAGCTCTTGCGCAGCGGCGGCAATGTGACGCTCGTGATCGACAATCTTGAGAAACACGGCTGGGTTCGTCGCGAGCGGCAGAAGGACGACCGGCGGCTGGTGAAGATCTACCTCACGCCGAAGGGCCAGCGGCTGATCACTCGCGTTTTCCCGGAGCATGCGGAAGCCGTCACCGAGGAGATGAGCCGGTTGACACCGGAAGAACAGGAGACTTTGCGGCGGATCTGCCGAAAGCTAGGCACGAACGGCGCGGAGAAACTCTGCGAGGAAAGAAGTAAGAAGGAGCACCAACATGATTCAGATTCGACCCAGTGAAGAGCGTGGGCGCAACAAGCTTTCATGGCTCGACACCCATTTCACATTTTCTTTTGACCAATACTACGACCCCGAGCACATCCAATTTCGCTCGCTGCGTGTGCTGAATGAAGACATTGTCGCTCCAGGCCAGGGATTCGGGATGCATCCACATCGCGATATGGAGATCCTCACCTGGATTATTGACGGCTCGCTCGAACACCGCGACAGCATGGGCACCGGCGCGGTGATTCGTCCTGGCGAACTGCAACACATGAGCGCAGGCACCGGCGTGATGCACAGCGAAGTCAACCCGTCGAAAGACAAGCCCGTGCACTTGCTCCAAATTTGGCTCTTGCCCGAGCGCAAAGGCCTGAAGCCGGAGTACGAGCAACTCGCGTTTCCCGACAAGGATCTGCGGGGCAAGTTTCATCACGTTGCAGGGCCTGAGGCGCCTGTCACGATTCATCAGGACGCGAATCTCTACATCGCGCGCCTCGACAAAGGCCAGGAAGCAAAGCATCAACTCAAGAAGGATCGTCACGCCTGGCTTCAAGTGACGAAAGGATTGATTCGCGTCAATGGAAAGGAACTGAAGCAGGGCGATGGCGCGGCCATCTCCAAAGAAACCGAAGTTCGAGTGGAAGCGCCGGAAAGCTCGGAAGTGCTGTTGTTCGATCTGGCGTAAAGCAAAGCTGTGATGTGGCTCGGGACGCAAGGCCCCGCCACCGGCCCCAAATCCCGCCCTTTCAAAATCACGAAGGGCCACCAAAGGAAAAACGAATGAATTCGTCAAACAACATCATTAGTCTTTCGGGCCGAATTCTGCTGAGCGTGATTTTTATTCTCAGCGGCGTCAACAAGCTGTTCGCATTCAAGATGTACAGTGGATGGGCGGCCGGAGCGGGTTTGCCTGTGCCGCCCGTCGCAATTGCGATCGCCGCCACGATTGAAATTCTCGGCGGGCTCGCCATCCTCGCCGGATTTCAAACCAGCATCGCAGCCTGGATTGTGTTCCTGTATCTGGCTCCGACGACGTTTTTGTTCCACCATTTCTGGGCCATGGACGGGATGAACCGCATCGATAACCAGGTGCACTTCTTGAAGAACGTCGCGATGATGGGCGGCTTGCTGATTCTCGCGGCCAACGGTCCAGGTGGCGCCTCCGTGGATGCGGCGCGGGCGCGCAAAGCTTAGTCCGATGCCGGAAGCCAGAGGCGCAGTCGGCCCTCTCACTTTCTAGCAAGAACTAGTCTGAGAACCTGATCTAAATTCCGAGGAGGAATCATGGCAGCTCTTCACAAGTACGCTGATACAAGCGAACCGGTTCACGACATCATCGGCAAGCGCTGGAGCCCGCGGGCCTTCGACAGCCGGCCCGTGGAACACGCCAAGCTCCGCAGCCTTTTTGAGGCGGCGCGCTGGGCTGCTTCTTCCTACAACGCGCAACCCTGGTACTTTCTCGTCGCCACCAAAGACGAGCCCGAAAGCTACAAAAAAATCCTCGAGAGCCTAGTTGAATTCAATCAAAGCTGGGCAAAAAGCGCTCCGGCGCTGGCGTTGAGCGTGGCCGAACTGAAATTCGCTCACAACCAGAACGACAACCGCCACGCATTTCACGATGTCGGCCAGGCAGCCGCGACCCTCGCTCTGGAAGCCGCAAACCTTGGCCTCCAGGTTCACCAGATGGCCGGTATTTTGCCGGATAAGGCCAGGCAGTTGTTCCACATCCCCGCCGGATATGAGCCTGTCGCAGGCATCGCGATTGGTTACCCCGGCGATCCGAATACATTGCCCGAGCAACTTCGCACACAGGAGCATGGCCCCCGTCAGCGGAAGCCGCTCGAATCGTTTGTCTTCGACGGCGATTGGGGAAAAGCATGGCCGATCGTGGCAAAGAAATAGTCTCGCGTCGCGTGAAGCGCGCGGCGGACTCGGCTCGACGGTTTTCCGCGCGAGTGGCATAAAATAGCGCGGTGCCATTGCCTCGCGAACTCGATCGCCTGCGCGTCGTTCTTGTTTCCACGCGAAACCCGCTCAACATCGGCGCGGCCGCCCGGGCGATGAGCAATTTCAGCTGCTCGCATCTGCGGGTCGTGAGTCCGTTTGAACGCGCTTTTCGCGAGGCGCGTTCCGCGGTGGGCGGCGCTGAGGTCCTGGCGAACGCCGAAGAATACACATCCGTTGCGGACGCGGTGGCCGACTGCACGCTTGTGGTCGGCACCACGGCAGTTCGACACCGCGACTTGCAGCATTCGCTCCGCCGGCTCGAGCCTGGCGTTCGCGCGATTCGCAAGCATCTCGCTCGAAGTCCCGTCGCAATCCTGTTCGGCTCGGAAAAGTGTGGCCTCTCGAATGAAGACCTCAGCCATTGCCATTGGCTGCTGAATATCCCCACCAGCGAGAAGAATATTTCGCTGAATCTGGGACAAGCAGTAGCTGTTTGCCTGTATGAATTGATTCGGGATCAGAAAACCGCGCGCCAAGCGGAGAAAGTGACTGTCGCGAGCGCTGCCGAGCTGGAACGAATCACCGTGCTACTGCTCGAAGCCCTGCGCGAGAGCGGCTACATTGATCTGCGCCGCGTGGCAGACGTAGACGAGAGAATCCGCCGCCTCGTTCGCCGCCTGAAATTACCCGCGCGCGACAGCGTCTTGTGGCTCGGCATGCTGCGGCAAATTTTGTGGAAGATGAAATCCGGTGAGCATTCACCGAAATAGGGCGGCAGACGCCGGCTAAATCTTGGGCAGCACAATTCCCTGCTGTGCCTGATACTTCCCTTTTTTGTCCTTGTACGAAGTTTCGCAGGGCTCGTCGGATTCGAAGAACACCACCTGCGCGAGCCCCTCGTTGGCGTAAATCTTCGCAGGCAGCGGCGTCGTGTTGCTGATTTCCAGCGTAACGAAGCCTTCCCACTCCGGCTCAAACGGCGTCACGTTCACAATGATCCCGCAGCGCGCGTACGTGGATTTGCCCACGCAGATCGTCAGGACATTCCGCGGAATGCGGAAATATTCGATCGAGCGCCCGAGCGCGAAAGAATTCGGCGGCACGATACAAACATCCCCTTTGAATTCCACGAACGACTTCGCGTCAAACCTCTTGGGGTCCACGGTGGTCGAATTCACGTTCGTGAAAATACGAAACTCATCCGCGATCCGCAGATCGTATCCGTAGGACGACACGCCGTAACTGATCACGCCTTCGCGCACCTGCGCGCCCGCAAATGGCTCAATCATCTTGTGTTCCTGCGCCATCCTGCGAATCCACTTGTCAGACTTCACCGACATGCAATGCCTCCCTGGGCTGAAACTGCTCGTGATATGCCGCTCCGCGAGGGCTAAAGGCGCGAATCGTGTCTATTGCTTGTCTCGCGGCTAAAAAGGAATTCTGGAGTTTATTACAGCGCTCGATGCTTGACAACCCGCAAGTCCCTGTCTAGCATGGGCTTCCGGTGAGTCGCGGGAGGTTAGCGTGATCAAGCTCGATATCGTCAACGCCATCGTTCAGAAAACCAACATCACTCGCACCAAAGCAGAACAGGCCGTCGAAACCGTCTTCGAAGCCATGAAGAACGCGCTCGGCCGCGGCGAACGCATCGAGCTGCGCCGCTTCGGCGTCTTCAACGTAAAGCCGCGCAAGACCGGCATTGGCCGTAACCCTCGCACGGGACAGCAGGTTAGCATCCCGCCCGGCAAAGCCGTGCGCTTCAAGCCAGGCAAGGAACTTCAAGCGCTACCCGCACCTCCAGGCTCGAAATCCTGAACGAAGAGAATCAGCGCAGCATCTTGAATCACGCTACGATAGAAGTGTTGGCGCAATATGAATCGGCGCCCGGATGGAAAACCCAGGCAAGGGCAAGCGCTGCCGTTCAGCGGGATCGCCGCCCGAAACATATTTTCACGCCGCACATCTAATTCCCATGAGCCACGGCAACGGCCACAGCCGCCTCCCGATTGACGTCATCGACCTGCAATTCCCGCAAGTGGTCGATATTCCACCGCCCTTGCCTCCGAAGCGCCCGCTCTGGCCGGCGGTCGGGATGTTTCTGCTGACGGTTCTCACGACGCTCGCCGTGGGCTCGCAGCTCGCATCTTCCTACGCGAATAATGAGGCGCCATTTTCCAACGTCGACAACCCGTTCACGATGATCTGGCAGCCGATCGCGCACCCGAGCGTTCTGCTGCTGGGAATCCCATTCTCGTTCACGTTGCTGGGAATTCTGTTCGCCCACGAGATGGGACATTACATCGCGTCCAAGCTCTACCGAATCGACGTGAGCTATCCGATGTTTATCCCCGCGCCGAATCTCTTCGGCACGTTTGGCGCGTTCATTCGCATTCGCTCACCGTTTCCCACGAGGCGGGCGCTATTCGACGTGGGTATCGCCGGGCCAATTGCCGGATTCATTGTGGCAATACCGGCGATTGCGTATTCGGTTTACGCGGCGAAAATCGTGCCCGATGCGCAAACGAATGCCGACCTGTTGCTGGGAATTCCGCCGCTCGTAAAAATTTTTGCCGTGTTGTTTCATCCCAACGTGCCCGTTCGCTGGCTGCTGCTGAATCCCGTCGGCTGCGCGGCATGGTTCGGCCTCTTCGCGACGGCGCTGAACCTGCTGCCAATCTGGCAGCTCGACGGCGGCCATATTCTCTACAGCCTGGCGAACGAAGGGCACCGCAGAATTTCGATCGCGCTCTCGCTGGTGCTGATTGCGCTCGGCATGCAATGGCTCGGTTGGGCGCTGTGGGGATTTATCTTGCTTGTCCTCACCTTGCGCCTCCGGCATCCGCCGGTGATGAACCGCTGGGAATATCTGGACGGCTCGCGGCAATTGCTTGCTGTGGTTGCGCTCGCAATCTTCGCGCTCTGCTTTACGTTGGTTCCGCTGATCACTCCGCAGTGATCCGAAATCGCCTGCCCTCGCGCCGCTTCACGACAGGCTCGCGGGATCGACGTCCACAATCACGGCTGTTTCGGGAATATGCTTCGAGGCGCAGAAATCGAGGCACCCGCCGAGCGCGCGCGCAAGCGCAGAGCGCTGCGGCGATTTCAGCACGAATTGAAAGCGGTATTCGCGCCTTAAACGCGCCAGCGGAGCGGCGGCAGGGCCCAGGATTTTCACGCCGCGATTTTCAAACGGCGCGAAGAAACCGCCGAGCGCGCGCGACCAGCGAATCGCGTTCTCGATCTTGCGGTCGCGAATCAGGATGCTGGCAAGCACGGCAAATGGCGGGTAATGCAGCATGCGCCGGAAGTGCGCTTCCTTTTCATAGAACGAGACGTAGTCCTGCTTCACCGCGTATTGAATCGCGTAATGCTCTGGATGGTAGGTCTCGACGAGAACTTCGCCCGCAAGCTCTCCACGCCCGGCGCGTCCTGCGACTTGCGTCAGGAGTTGAAATGTTTTTTCCGCGGCGCGAAAGTCGGGGCGGCCTAGCGCCAGATCGGCTGCCACGACGCCGACCAAGGTGACGCGTTGGAAATCGTGCCCTTTCGCCACCATTTGTGTGCCAACGAGGATGTCAATCTCGCCGCCCGCAAAAGCGCCGAGCACCTGCTGGTATTCTCGCTTCGTTCGCACCGTGTCGCGGTCGAGACGCGCGATGCGCGCCTTGGGAAACTGTTCGCGCAGATATTCTTCCACGCGTTCAGCGCCATCACCGACAAAATACAGATACTCGCCCTTGCATTTCGGGCACTCTTTCGGCGGGCGAATCGAATAGCCGCAGTAGTGGCACTCAAGACGCTGGCGGCTCTTGTGATAGGTGAGCGCGATGCTGCAATTCTGGCATTGAATCATCGAGCCGCAGCCGCGGCATAGCAGCGACCACGAATATCCCCGGCGGTTGATCAGAACCATCGCCTGCGTGCCTTCTTCCAGGTGCGGCTGGATTGCCGAGCGCAATGACTGCGATACGGGCGTGGCGCGATGCTCGCTGCGAAATTCTTCGCGCAGGTCAACGATGCGCACATCGGCGAGCGAGCGGTTCTCCACCCGCGAGGTCAGCTCGAGCAGGTGATACTTCCCTGCGCGCGCGTTGTGATAGGTCTCAAGCGACGGTGTCGCGGAACCGAGCAGCGCCACGGCGCCTTCGAGTTGCGCGCGATAGACGGCCGTGTCGCGCGCGTTGTACCGCGGCGTCTCTTCCTGTTTGTAGCTCGACTCCTGCTCCTCATCCACGATGATCAAGCCGACGTTTTCGAGCGGCGCGAAAGCAGCCGAGCGCGTGCCGACCACCACTTTCGCTTCGCCATGCCGCACGCGCCACCATTCGCGCGCGCGTTCGACATCCGGCAAGCCGCTGTGCAATACCGCGATGCGGTCGCCGAAACGAGCGCGAACCAGGCGCCCTACCCACAGCGTAAGCGCGATTTCGGGCACCAGCATGATGGCCGTCTTCCCGCGCGAGAGCGCCGCTTCGATTGCGCCGAGGTAGACTTCCGTCTTGCCGCTGCCCGTCACGCCGTGAAGAAGCGCCGCGGCGAATTTGCCCGCCACAATCCAGCGCCAGATTTCTTCGAGCGCGCGTTTTTGCTCGGCGTTCAGCACGTTCGTGGGGGGAGTGAAATCCGTGTCCCAGGAATCTTCCTCGAGCGTGAGCGGTTCTTCCCAGGCAAGCAGGCGGCCTTTTTTCTCGAGGCGCAGAATCACAGCGCGCGAGACTGCGGCTTTGGCGGCGAGAATCTGTAGCGGCAAGGGGCCGCGGGTGGCGGTGAGGATTTCTTTGATTCTGCTTTCGGCGTCTTTGACAGGCGAGTCCGTGTTCGCGGGATTCCAGGCGAGGATTTTCTGCATGGGAGCTTCTCGTTTGCGCAGTACCGTGCGCGCCTGCAAATAGCCGCGACGAGCAAGATCTTCGACCGCAGCTTCCCCGCCGAACCACTTGCGCGCTGCGGCAGCCGACACCGCTCCGCCGCAGCGCTCGGTCCGGCGTAGAAACTCACTGATTACGTTTTCTGTTTCGGACGTTTCCCCGGACAAAGAAAGCTGGCGCAAATGTTCCCTGCCCTGATCGGTCAGCGAATACTCGCGGTCGTGGCGAACTTCGATTTCCGGCGGAAGCATGGCACGCATCGTCTCACCGATCGGCGCGACGTAATAGCGGCTAATCCATTGTCCCAACTCGATCAGCTTCGGCGGGAGGGCCGGCACCGCGTCCATTAACTCGACAATTTCTCTGATGGATTTTTTTCCGCCGGCAATTTCCAGAGCTCGATCCGATAGCGCGAGCCCCACGCCGACCATGGCGCGATTGCGGAAGGGCACAACGACTCGGCGTCCAACTAATTCCTCGCCGTTGAACGACGCGGGCGCTGCGTACGTGAATGTAGAGCGCAGCGGAACGGGCAGCGCCACTTCGCAGAATCTTTGAGCCATGGAGGTTGATAGTGTACCAGCTAGCAAGCTGTGACTCGTGACGGGTGAATTGTGGGGACGGCGTTGGCACGGGCATCCGAGGCGTCATAAAGGCACACAGGCCGCCTTCCTCAAGTGCCAAATTTTTTCGATGCCCGTGCAAGAGAGTAGCGCCGGAGAAAGAGAAAATCGACCGTCAGAATATTAGAACTGGTATAGTGTCAAGATTATTTACTATGAAGCACGAGATTCTGATTGGGAACGCAGACAGCGAGCATGTCTTCATTCGAGTGGGAGACGCAGACCCCGAAGGATGACGCGGAGCTGTGATTGAAATTCAGAGCGATGGATGGAAAGGCAAAGTTCGTGGTTACTTCTTGACAGCTGTCATTTCGCCAAGCAGGTGCAACATCTATTGACAGACCTTCGCAGCACTGCGCGGCTCAAACCGATGAAGCCAAATATCCGGTTAACTCTCACAGGAGACGGCCGGGGACACATTCGAGTAGAAGGCATCGGCACAAACACATTCGGAAGTGAAAATGAACTTCATTTCTGTTTTCAAATCGATCAGACCTATTTGTCGAAAATCATAAATGCTCTGGTAGCGGCGGATGGGAAGTGAAGCACGATCAAATGCTGACGAGAACCATGCCTATGAAGATGAGGGCGACGCCGAGCCACTGGCTGCGCTCGAGTTTCTCGCGCAGGAAAATCCAGACGAGAAGGACGGTGACGGCGCCGTAGAGCGAAGCGAGCACGCTGACGACGGAGACCTGGCCGGTGTTCAGGCCGGCGTTATTGGCGACGAACGCGGCTGTATCGAGGAAGCCAACAGCGGCGAGCAGCCACCACACGCTGCCGCGAGGCAGAGTGAGGCTTTGGCGCGCGGGGACCGCAGCAACGGCTAGCACCGAAAAACAGGTGAGGCGGATCACCCACACCGAGATTGCCGGGCCGACGGCGGGGACAACATAGAATCCGAGGAACCAGAAGAGCACGCCGAAACCAAGGGCTGCGAGGAGAGCCCAGCCGACGCCTTTCGTGAGATGCGCGGTTTCTTTCGCGGCAGCTTCTTTCGGAGCGCCTTTTCTCGCGGCAGTTTGGTTTGTGGCACTTTCATTCATGGGGTTGGCGGCGGTTGCCGTGAAAGTTGTCGCGGCCAGGATCACTCCTGCCAGCGTGACGGCGAGGCCGGCGCCGCGCAGCGCCGTGATTCGTTCGCCGCTCGCGATCGCGAGCGCCACGGTGAGTGCGGGATAGGCTGAAGAGACCGGCGCGACGATACTGATCACGCCGATCTGGAATGAGTAGTAGAGCGAGAGCGACGCGATCATGTTGATCACGCCGGCGAGCGCTGCTAGAACCCACGGGTGCCAGCCCGGCGCGACGCCTTCAAAAAATCCGCCACGAAATTTCAAATAGATACTGAGAGCGACAAACCCGAAGAATTGCATGAAGAAAAGCGTGCGGTAGGCGCCCACGCGGCGCGATGCAAACCGCGCAGCAAAATCCGAGCCGCCCCAGCACACGGCGCCGGTGAGTCCCAGGATGATCGCGAGCGAGAGTTGCAAGGAAGGCCGCTACCGTTTCTTCAACTGAAGCCCGAGGACCGCCATCACTTTCTGCAAATCCTTCCAGACTTCGCTTTTCGCGGGAGGATTGCGCAGCAAATAGGCGGGGTGATAGGTGGCGATCAATTTCGAGCCGCGAAAATCAAACCACTCGCCGCGAAATCGCGAGATGCCTTGATTGGTGGCGAGCAGCGTCTGAGCAGAACATGCGCCGAGGCAGCAAATCACTTTTGGTTGGATGGCGGCAAGCTGGCGCAGCAGGAACGGGGAGCAGACGCCGATTTCGTCCTTGTCGGGCAGGCGATTTTCGGGCGGGCGGCATTTCACCACGTTGCAGATGTAAACATCCTCGCGGCGGAGCGACATCGCTTCGATCATCTGGGTGAGAAGTTTTCCCGCGCGGCCTACAAACGGCTCGCCCTGCACGTCTTCATCGTGGCCGGGGCCTTCGCCGACGAAAACCAGCTCGGCTTTGGGATTGCCAACGCCGAATACGAGCTTCGTGCGGCCTTTGTGCAGGCGGCAGCGCGTGCATTCGCCGAGGTCGGCGCGAATGTCGTCGAGAGTTTCGCCGGGCACACGTTCGGCGGCTTCAAACAGCGTGGGGCCGGCCGGCGCGGAAATAATGGGCAGCGATGAGACGGATTTGGCGGCGAGCGGAGGCGCCATGCTGCTCGCTGTGGCGGCGATGGAGTTCGCTGGCGATTTCGCCGAGGAAGTCATGCTCATTGGTGTTGATGGAACCGGATTTGGCGGGAGCTGCGAAGAAATCGCTGATTCCGTGCGCATCAAGAAATAAGGCCCGAGACCGAGATCGTTACCGTACTGAAGCCAAGCTTCCACACGGCTACGCTTCGCCGAATCCATCGATTCCCCACTTTCCGCCGACTGGAAAAAATTTTCGCCGCTGGAAGTGTAACCGATTGCGGGGAAATTGTGAGCAGGGAAACAACGCCTTCAAAATTGGCTTACTGAGTGGCGTGGGAGGCGGCGCGGGGGGTCTTAGACCCGCCCCTACTAATTCTTCCTAGCTAGCAGATTTTGGGAGGTGGAGGATTTGATCGAGGATGCGGTTTGCCACGTCGAACTTGCTCATCTTGGGGAGAGCGATTTCGCGGCCATCGCGCAGATAGATGGTGACGATGTTGGTGTCGGTGTCGAAGCCGGCGCCTTCCTGCGTCACGTCGTTGGCGACGATCATGTCCGCGCCTTTGCGCGCGAGCTTGCCGCGCGCATTTTCCGCCAGGCGGTCGGTTTCGGCGGCGAAGCCGACGAGGATGCGGCGGTGGTGCGCATGCTGCGGCGTGCGGCCGAGTTCCGCGAGAATGTCGGGCGTGGGCTCGAGTTCGAGCGTGATGCTGCCTTCCCGCTTCATTTTCTTGTCGTGCGAGCTGGCGGCGCGATAATCGGCGACAGCCGCAGCCATGATGACGATATTGGCATCGCGCGCGCGATCGAGCACGGCGCGTCGCATCTCCTCAGTCGAGCGCACGGGCACCCAATCGACGCCATCGGGAATTTTCAAGTCCGTGGGGCCGCTGACCAGCACGACACGCGCTCCGCGGCGCATCGCAGCTTCTGCGAGCGCGTAACCCATTTTGCCTGACGAGCGATTGGTGAGGAACCGCACCGGGTCAATGTCTTCGCAGGTGGGGCCGGCGGTGACGACGACCGTTTGGCCGGCGAGATCGTGGCGCAGGCCGAGAACGTCACACACTTTTTTGGCGATGGTTTCGGTGGCGGCAAGGCGGCCGGAGCCGGTCATGCCGCAGGCAAGATAGCCTTCGTCTGGATCAACCAGGTTGACGCCCCGCGCGCGCAACGCCGCGAGATTTTCTTGCGTCGCACGATGCTCCCACATGTTCACGTTCATCGCAGGGGCAACGACTACGGGAGCTTTCGTGGCGAGATAAAGGGTGGTGAGAAAATCCTCGGCGATGCCGTGCGCGAATTTGCCGAGGATATCAGCGGTGGCTGGAGCGACGAGCAAAAGATCGATGCGCTGCGCGACAGCGATATGTTCGATCGCGCTTTCGACATTCGCAGGCGCAGAATCGGCCGCGCTGAACATTTCCGTAATAACTTTTTGGCCGGTGAGCGCGGCAAAGGTGAGCGGGGTGATGAACTGCTGCGCGGCGCGCGTCATTACAACTTGCACGTCCAGCTTTTCCTGCTGCAAACGGCGCACCAGTTCAGCGGCTTTATACGCCGCGACTCCACCGCTGACCCCCAGAGCAATTTTCATCGCAACGGCGGCGGCAAGCTACTTGCGCCGCTTTCCGTCCTTGTCTTTGTCCTCGGTCGCGTCCATGGCTTCGGTCGTCTCATATTCGAGCAGGCCGCGCTGCAATTCTTCTTCGGCAATGCGCGTAGTCTTGCGCGCTTGCGGGTTGTCAACCAGGGGCCGGCCGCCCATCATCAACTGCCGGGCGCGCCTCGCCGCCACTACCACGTAGGCGAACTGGCTTTCAGGTGCTTCGCGTGACACAGCCATAGGACGGTCAGCCTCCAAAGGACTTCAGAATTTCTCGAATCCGCTCTTCGTTCCGTTCGACCCTGCAACGCGACCCGATCGCGATGGCCTGCACTTCTTTTCCGGCGCATTCGAGATCGTCGTTGATAATCGCAAAATCGTAGCTGCTGTAGTTCAACATCTCCTGCCGCGCGCGCTCGAGGCGCCGCGCAATTTCATCTTCCGAATCCTGGCCGCGCGCGCGGATGCGATTTTCGAGTTCGGCTCGCGACGGCGGCAGCACGAAAACGGCGACGGCTCCGGGCAGCTTGTGCTTCACCTGCAGCGCGCCCTGCACGTCAATCTCGAGCACGAGATCTCTTTTCTGCGCCAGCGCGTCTTCGACCGATTTCTTCGGCGTGCCGTACCAGTTTTTGCCGAAGACCTGCGCGTACTCGAGAAAATCACCCCGCGCCACCATCTGCTGGAACTCAGACTCAGTAACGAAATTGTACCATCTGCCGTTGACTTCCGTCTTGCGCGGCTGGCGCGTGGTGCACGAAATCGACAGCATCGTTCCCGGAAGCTCTAGTATCTTTTCCACCAGCGTGGACTTCCCCGAGCCCGACGGCCCTGAAACGATCAGCACGAGCGGCTGGCGCGCGCTCATTCGATGTTCTGAACCTGTTCGCGCAACTTTTCGATTTCAGCTTTGATTTCGAGCGCGAGTCGCGTGATTTCCAGCCCTTCCGCTTCGTTGCCCGGAGTCTTCGAGAGCAGCGTGTTCGCTTCGCGCTGCATTTCCTGCAGAAGAAAATCGAGCTTCTTGCCGATGTCGCCCGCGCCGACCAGCAGCGCGTCGAATTGTTGCACGTGGCTGCGCAGGCGGGTGATTTCTTCGCTCACGTCGCTGCGCTCGGCGGCAATCGCGGCTTCCTGCGTCAGGCGCGCCGGATCGAGCTGCGCTTCGCCGAGCAACTCGTTCAGGCGAGTTTCGAGGCGCTTGGCAAACGCGCCGTGCGCGCGTTCGGCAATGGCCTCGGTTTTAGTGGTAAGCTGCGCGATCGTGCGCAACCTCTCCGACATTTCGACACGCAAGGCGCTGGCTTCCTCCGCGCGCATGCGGTCGAGTTTATCGAGCGACTCCACCAGGCACTTCGTCACGGCTGTCTCGATCTCTGCAAGCTTGTCTTCGAGCGAAGCCACAGGCGGCGCAATCACTCCCGGCAAACGCAGAATCGCCGCCAGATCCGGCTGCGCTTCGATTTCAAAATCACGCCGCAACTGATTCACTGCCTCCATATACACCACAGCCACGTCGCGATTCACCCCCACCGCCGCCGGACCCGCCAATTCGTAGTGAACCGCAACATCCAGATGCCCGCGGCGCACTCGCTCGCGCACAATCTGCCGGATACGCGGCTCGATGGGCTCGAATCCCTCCGGCACTCGCAGATGCAAATCGAGAAAACGATGATTCACGCTGCGCACCGAGACGCGCAGGCTCCAGCCGTTTTCGACGATGCGCGTCTGCGCATAGCCCGTCATCGACTTCAGACCGTCGGCACGCGCCGACCACGGCCGCGATTCTTCGTTCACCACAGGCTTCGGCCCCGCGCCAGAAGACGAACCGCTCATACGATTCCCGCCGATCGTGCAGCCGGCTCCGCATCGCGAAACTGCATTTCGTAAAGCCGCGCATACAATCCGCCGCCGTGCGCCAGCAATTCGTCGTGCGTGCCGCATTCGCGAATCGTGCCGCCTTCGAGCACCGCAATCATGTCCGCGCGGCGAATCGTGGAAAGCCGGTGTGCGATCACGAACACCGTTCGCCCCGCCATCAAGTTGTTCAACGCGCTCTGCACGAGCATCTCCGATTCAGAATCGAGCTCCGACGTAGCCTCATCGAGAATCAGTATCGGCGCATCCTTCAAAAGCGCGCGCGCAATCGCCAGACGCTGCCGCTGTCCGCCCGAAAGCCTCTGGCCGCGATCGCCAATCAGCGTTTGATAGCGTTGCGGCATCTCCATGATGAAGTCGTGCGCCAGCGCCGCTTGCGCTGCAGCATACACCTGTTTCTCCGGCATGTTGGGGCGGCCGTAACAAAGATTGTTCCAGATCGTATCGTTAAAGAGGATCGTTTCTTGCGTCACGATGGCCATTTGTTCGCGCAACGAACGCAGCGTCACGTCGCGCAAATTGTGGCCGTCAATTCGCACCGAGCCGAAATTCGCAGTATAGAAGCGCGGCAGCAGATTCACCAACGTCGTCTTCCCCGCCCCGCTCGAACCGACGATGGCAACCACCGCGCCCGCAGGAACCGCCAGATTAATGGCTTTCAAAATCAGCGGCCCCTCGTAGCTGAAGCTCACACTATCAAACTCAATCTGGCGCGCGAATCGCGGCAGAACTTTCGCATCCGGCGCGTCCATCATTTCTTCGCGCAGATCGAGGAACGAAAACACCTGCGTGGAAGTTCCCAGCGCCTGCTGATAGAGCTGATAAATATTTCCGAGATGCTTGATGGGCTCGTAGGCTTTGAAGAGCGCAAATGTGAACGCGCCAAACAGGCCTATCGTCAGCCGCCCCACCTTAATTTCATCGCGCGCATACAGCAAAATCATGCAAAGCACTGCTGCGCCGAGCAGGTCCATCAATGGCGACGTCATCAGGAAAGCGCGCACCCAGCGCATATTCTCGCGCAGCAATTTTCGCGAAGCCTCGCGGAACTTGCGAATCTCAAAACCTTCCATCCCGAATGCCTTCACCACGCGGTTGCCGCTGATTGTTTCCTGCAGGATCTGGCTCAAGTCGGCCAGCCGAGAACGGCTCTGCTGCGACGAACTGCGGATTTTGCGCCCGAATTTTGCCACCGGGTAGAGCACCAGCGGAATCAGCACCACGGCGCCGATCGCCATTCGCCAATCCACCACCAGCAGCACGCAGATAAACGCCACCAGCGAAAAAATCTGCCGGCAGAAGTCCACCAGATGATCGGAGAACACCGCGCGCAATTGTTCCACGTCACTGATCACCGCGGACATCACCCGCCCCACGGGATTGTGATGGAAAAATCCCACCGGCTGCTGCACCAGCTTGCCGTACACCTGGTTGCGCAAATCCGTGATCGCGGAAAGCCCCACGTACTCGATCAGGCTGCCGCCAAAAAATTCAGCAAGGCCCTTCATGAAAAATAGCGACACGAGCGCCAGCGCGAAAACGCTCCAGACGTGATGGATGCGCGCGGGCACGAACGAATTCAAATACACCGTCTCGCCATTCCAGGGAATCTGGAAGAGAGTGAGCTTCTGTGCGGTGGATTGCGGATTCAGGACAACGTCGAGCGCCGGCCGGATGGAAAACGCCGTGAGAAATTCGATCGCGCCCATCGCCATCATCAGGAAAATACCGCCGGCTAGAAGCGGCGTGTACGGCTGCAAATAGCGCAGCAGCCGGCGACGTTCACCCTGATGTTTAAAGCGCGGAAGCCCGTCCATCGTTTCGTCGAAAGGTCCTTTAAGTTAAAGCCCAGCCAGCCCGTTGATTATCGGAACCCGTTCTCCGCACAGTGGTTGCCTGCCGAGAGATAGTACCGTGCCGGAGTGCTCCGGCAAAATGCTCGGCGGCTCTTATGTGCCTGATTTCTCCAAATCGCGGTGCACCACTTTGGTTGCATAGCCCCGCTTTTTCAAGTCGCGGGCAATCACCTCCGCAAGCATCACTGACCGGTGGCGACCTCCCGTACACCCCAGCGCGACAGTCAAATAACTCTTCCCCTCGCCGATATAGTGAGGAATCAAATACGCCAGCAGATTTTCAATGCGGCGCAGGGACTGGCCCGTCTGCGGAAACGAGCGGATGTAGCGCGCCACCTTCGGATTCTTGCCGCTGAAGCGGCGCAATCGCGGCACGAAGTGAGGATTGGGCAAAAATCGCACGTCGAACACAAGGTCCGCGTCGGAAGGAATTCCGAACCTGAATCCAAAGCTCACCACGGAAATCAGCAGCGGCCTCGGTGCGGTTTTCTGGAAACTCCGCGTCACATACTGCCGCAGCTCGTGCACGTTGAATCTCGACGTGTCTATCACCACGTCCGCCAACCGCCGAATCGGTGCCATTCTCCGCCGTTCGGCACGGATGCCTTCCGCCACGGAGAGGCCTTCACCCATCGGGTGCGGCCGGCGCGTCTCGCTGAAACGCCGCATCAATACCTCGTCGCTCGCTTCCACAAAAACCAGCGTCGCCGGGCGGTCGGCCGTAAGCGCGCGATAGATTCCGGGAAGATTTTCGATCTGCCCGCCCTCGCGCGCATCCACCAGAAGCGCCGCGCGTTCGATTTCGCCCGCGCCGCTCCCATAAATTTCGCTGAACATCGGAATCAGGGCCACCGGTAGGTTGTCCACGCAGTAGTACCCCAAATCCTCAAACGTATTCAGCACCGAGCCTTTTCCGGAACCGGAGAGCCCCGTAAGAATCACGAGTTGCCGGGAGTCTCTTACTTTGGAATTCTGGTTTTTCTTCTGGCGGGTGCGCTTCACGGCAGCGGGCGTGCCTAGCTCTTCACTCTGCGGCGATGGGTGCTGGGAATGCGGAGGTCTTCGCGGTATTTCGCGACGGTGCGGCGGGTAACGTGGATGCCTTCGTCGCTCAGCTTCTTGGTGATCTGTTCGTCGGTAAGCGGCTGCGTCGCGTCTTCCTCCTCGATCATCTTCTTCACGCGGCGTTTCAAGGAAAGCAGCGACATCTCGCTCCCCTGCGGCCCGTTCACCGATTCGGAGAAGAAATAGCGCAGCTCGATCACGCCTTGCGGCGTATGCACGTACTTATTGGCCACCGCGCGGCTCACCGTGGAGGGATGGACGTCCACTTCCTCCGCCACTTCCTTGATCATCATCGGCCGCAGGTGGTCGGCGCCGTAGTCGAGAAAATCGCCCTGCCTGCGCAAAATCGACTGGCAAACACGCAGAATCGTGTGCTTGCGCTGCTCGATATTTTTCATCAACTGGATCGCCGCCGTGAAGCGTTCCTTCACGTAGTTGCGCACGTCGCGGTCTGCCGCGTCGCGGGCCAGAAGGCGCCGGTAGGTGGGATTCAGGCGCAATTGCGGCAGGTCGTCATCGTTCATGAATACCTGCCACTCGCCGTCCACTTTGCGGAACTGCACGTCCGGCTCAACCAGGCGCGGCTCCATCTTGTTGTAGCGCAACCCCGGCTTGGGATCGAGCCGCTTGATCACGTCCACCGCGCGCTTCACCAGCTCCAGCGGGCGGTTTAACGCGCGAGCCACTTCTTTCAGCTGGTTGTTTTGCAGCAGCTTCAAATGCTCCGCTATGATCTGCTGCGCCAAGGTATTTTGCGGGTCGATCACCTTCAGCTGCAGCGTCAGACACTCCTGCAGATCGCGCGCGCCCACCCCTGGCGGATCGAATTCCTGCACCATGGCCAGCGCTTCTTCCACGTCTTCCATGGAATAGTTTCCGGATTGCGCAATTTCGTCGAGCGTAGCCGTTAGGTAGCCGTTCTCATCGAGGTTTCCGATGATGGATTCGGCGATCTTGCGCACCACTTCCGTGCAGATCGCCACGCTCAATTGCCAGCTCAGGTGGTCGGCAAGGCTCTGCGCCGAGGAAAGAAATTTCTCGAAGGAGGGCTTTTCCGATTCCTCGCGCTCGCTGCCCGCCGTGCGCTCGGCGCCGGTATCCAGGTACTGATTGAAGAACGAGCCAAAGTCGAATTCGTCGAAGGGATTCGCGGCGGGAGTTTCGGGGAGTTTCTCCACTTCCTTCTTCAGGAACGCTTCGTCGGTATAGCTGTCTTGCGTGGGCGTTTCTTCCGCGGCCTCTTCGAGGACGGGATTCGCCATGATCTCCTGATTGATCATCTCCCGCAGCTCGAGACGGTTCAGCGCCAGCACGCTGACCATTTGCACGAGGCCCGGCGTCAGAATCTGCTTTTGCGCCACGCGCAAGCTCAATTTTGGCTGGAGCCAGTTCATAGCTTCAGTTTAGCCGGAAACTCTCTCCTAAGTAGATGCGGCGAACGTCGGCATTTGTTGACAGCTCGGCCGGCGTGCCCGCAAATAAAATCCTGCCATCGCTGATGATGTACGCGCGGTTGGTCACCGCCAGCGTCTCGCGCACGTTGTGATCCGTCACCAGCACTCCGATTCCCGCCGCGCTCAGATCCGCGATGATTTTCTGAATGTCCACCACCGTGAGCGGGTCGATACCAGAAAACGGCTCGTCCAGCAGCACGAACGACGGCGAAAGCACGAGCGAGCGCGCAATTTCCAGGCGCCTGCGCTCTCCGCCCGAGAGCACGTACGCTTTGCTTTCGCGCACGCCCTCGAGGCCCATCTGCGCCAGAAGCTCCTCCACACGGTCCCGCCGCTGCTCGGTGGTGAGCGGCAACGTCTCCAGCACCGCCATCAGGTTCGCTTCGACGGTCAATTTCCGGAAAACGGAGGGCTCTTGAGGCAGGTAGCTGATCCCACTGCGGGCCCGCAGGTACATCGGAAGGTCAGTGATGTCTTCGCCGTCCAAGAGTACGCGCCCGTAATCGGGACGCGCCAGACCGACGAGAATGTAAAATGTGGTGGTCTTCCCCGCCCCGTTTGGTCCCAGCAGCCCGACTACTTCGCCCTGATGAATATCCAAGCTGACTTCATCAACTACCTTACGCCCTCGGTAAGCTTTGCTCAGGCCGGCCGCTTGGAGTCTCAACATGCCGGTTCATTTCTCAACCCGGTGCTTGGTCAAAGTGCGCAAACCTTCCTGGGAATCAATTAAAATCGTATCATTCGCAACAAAGAAGGTCAACGAATGGCCCGTGGTTGAGTCGCTATTTGCATCAATAATCGTGGGTTCGCCACCGGAAAGGACGAATTTCTGGTCGGCCGCGGTGTAAATCGCCTCCTGCGCGGTACCCCGGCGGTCACCCTGCCGGACGATCACTTGACCTTGGGCAACGATGCGAGTGAGCTGGCGGCCTCCTGAACTCGCGCGGCCTCCGTTGGACGAGGCACCGGATGCGACCCCATTGCCAGCCGTGGTTGGACCGAGGTAGGCGTCCAGGGATTTCGATATTAGTTCGCCTTGCTGCGAGGTAGCTGTCACGCCTCCGTCGAGGCGCGTTTTGGATTCGTCGTCCCAATAAGTGAGCGACGGCGCGTGGATCACCCACACCGCAGGACTCGCCTTCGCTGGCGCTGGACTGGGCGGCGAGCCTGAGGTGCCAGCGAGAGGCTTGCCGCCCGGCTTTGCGCTCGCCATACCGAATCCATTGCCCGTCGGACTCAAGCCGCCCTGTGGAAACACGGCGACCACGTTGCCAGTGGCTTGGAGTTTCTTGTCTTCGCGCCACACTTCGATCTGATTTGCATTCAGCACGGATTCGCCCTGCCAGAGCCTGGCTCGGCCGGTATAGAACACATGCCCGGAAGTCGTCGAACCGGCCAGCGCGTCCGCGGAAATGTGCGCTGGTCCCGGGCCAAGGTTCACGCCGCCGGATTGCGTGGACGAGAAATACGTGGAGATTACGTTGTCCGCCGCGGTGATGGCGCCGGACTTCTGGTTGATGGTGACGCTGCCCGCCGAGGTGCGGCTGGTGGCATCGGATATGACGGGAGAACCTTGCAGCGCGATTAGATCGGTCGTGCGGACGATTTTAGCTTGCTGGGCTGTAGCGCGTTTGTCGCCCTGTTGGAAGCGAACGTTTCCGTCCTGATCGAGCGTCTCCCACTCGCCGTTCGTGCCGAAAGTCGCTGCGAGTTCTTCCGAGGAGCTCGTCTGCGGCGGACCTTTCCCGATTTCGCGGCGTACCTCGACGGCTGAATGCCCGACGAGTTTCTCAAGTCGGCCGGTGGATCCAAACTGGGTAACAAATCTCCTGGCGCACAACTGCGTGGTTTCATCGGCCGTTTTTGTGTAGATTGTCGCCGGCGCAAGCGTCTCCGCGCTTTCGATTTTTTGCTGGTCGGGCTGCGCGCCTGCGCCGAATTTCACCAGCAGCGCTTCCGTTTTGAGCGAGCGCGAGGCGGCATCCTGGCGAGAATCCATCGTGACGCCGCCATCCACCGTCATTTCGCGCATCAGATTTCTTTCCGGCTGCATCGCTATTTCCACTTGCGCTGCGGTGAAATGGTCGGTTCCGGACTTGGCCGCGCGACTTCCATGAACATTGCCCGCCGCGACGATCCGCTGAATCCATCCTGCCGGACTCAGAAAGCCCTCGAATTTTTCGGCGGTCACGTCAATTGTGGCGCCCGTCTCATTCGACTTCACTGCCGGATGACCTTCTGCAGTTAGGTGCTGCGCGTGAAACGTGGAATCGAGCGTCATCGAAATCCTTGCGGCGGAAAGCTCGCGCGCTCCTTGTTTCATCACCGCTGGCCCGTTCAGCACGACGACCCGCTCGTTGCGCCGCAATTCCAAGCTACTTCCGGTGGCCGAGACCGGAACTCCCGTTGCGAGCACGCTGTTTCGATCGCTCGATTGCTTGCCCGCTGTATCGGCGCTGGCGTCCGCGGGAATCATCTCGATCGCAACGTCGTGTTCCAGGCGGACCACCGCCGTCTGCGAGCTGTATGAAACTCCCATTGCCGAGCCGTGCCCTTGCGGCGACTGGAACTCGACCTTTTCCGGCGCGGATGCCTCGCCGGTGTCGCGATTGAAGGAGAGATTGCTGGTGGTGACCTGCAGCTGTTTATCCGCCGGTTTGCCCGAAGCGGGGTTCGCACCCTGAATATCGATCTCGACGTTACCGGCGCAATGGACTTCGCCGGACTTGGGCTCGTAGCTGCATTCGTGCGTGTGGATGTTGTCATTGCGATCGCCGGCGCGCCCGTAGACGGTGATCCAGACGTCTTTGAGCAAGCTGCGATCTTCGTCCTTGAAGCGCGTGGCGGTGGAAGCGCGAATCGTGAACACGGCGCGGTCCTGGTCCATCTTGGTGAACTTGAATTCCGCGGACTGCTGCTGAACGGTGGCCGGCACCGAGGCGGGCGCGGAGTGGCGCGCGCGCGCTGCCTGAATCGCGCGCTTCGAGTAGACGCCGGCAACGACGAGCGCGATCGCGGCCGCGGCCAAGGCCGCCCACTGCGCGTATCGCGCCGCCTCCTGATTTCGCACCTGCGTTCTCCTAGGTTCGGTTAGAAGCCGAGTATAGAAGAGTGGTTTTCTTCGGACAACATGGAGCGCAGGAAATAGCGGCAATGCCGGATGAAGTGAAGGCCTGCAAAGTGAGCACAGCGAAGTATTGATACGGGTGCGGCGACTCAGCGATCCGCCGATTCACTTGTTTACGCCGCCGCTGTTTTCGGGATAGAAAGAGGCGTCTGGGAAGGCATTGCAAGGAGGCTGCGAATGAGTTCATCCGAAGTGCTGCTGCTCGCGTTTCTGATTGGTGTGATTGCGGGGCTGCGAGCGATGACGGCACCCGCTGTTGTGGCGTACGGCGCGCATAAAGGCTGGCTCAATCTGACGGGGACGCATCTTGCGTGGATGGGCTTGTGGGCGCTGATCCTCTTCGTGCTGCTCGCTATCGCGGAGCTGACTACGGATCAGCTTCCTTCCACGCCTCCGCGCACAAAGGGACCAGGACTGATTACGCGCATTGTTACAGGCGGACTTTCGGGAGCATGCGTCGCAGCTGCGGGCGCGGGTTCGCTGATGCTCGGCGCGATTCTGGGAATTGTGGGCGCGATTGCGGGAGCGTTTGGCGGTTATCAGGCGCGAACGGGACTTGTGCGGGCGCTGAAGGTTCCGGACTTTGTGATTGCTTGTGCGGAGGATTTGGTGGCGATTTGCGGCGGACTTTTCATCGTTTCGAGGTTGTAAGCGCGCGAAAAATTCCGCATCGATGATTCCAGAGGTCCCTTTTACCGCCGATTGGAAAATCGTAAGTTGCTGAACCGCAACGGTCTACGGCCTGAACCGCATGGCTAGAGTCACAGAAGGCTTTCGGTGGTCGCTCTCGGTTACGGGCGACCCGCCAAGCCGGATGCTGCTCGTGTCGGCGGTCGCCGTGGTCGTAATCTTGATAGCAGTCACGATGCATGCTAGGCCTTCACAATTACATCGCGCTTGTCAAACAACCCGCCCTCCCGACGGACTAAATCGCGACGGCGGTGGCCTTGCTCGGTCCTATCAGTCCACAGCTCCACGCCAGTGCGAAATGCGCGGCCAAATTGATCATATAGAATCACAAAGGCCGGAATCATGCTGCCGTGCGGAAAGGCCTCCGGAATCGCGTTCTGTCCGAGTCCCAATAAATATCCAGTCACCGATTCTCCCGACGAAAATTGCTTCGTCACGCGCAAACGATGGTTGATGACCTCATTCCTTCCGAACTCTAGAATGTTGTCGTTGCCGTAAAAACGGTAGCAGCGCGAAGCACCGCCGATCTCGTCGGGGTCCTCAAGCCACAACACTTGATCTTCCTTCCACGGCAGCTCGAGCTCGACGCGGGAAACGGCAAACGTGGACTTGCTCGAGGTAATAACGAGATGAATCTTGAATCCAGTCATGCGCCCCCAGACGAAAGCGGAACTCTCGACAACTGAGCCTTGCAGGTAGACGCGCAACTCGTCCGACGGAACGCAGGGCGTTTCACCATCGTCTTCGGCTACAAAGATGGGACACCCCGCTGCACGGATTCGTCTGGCAAGTGCCAGGTGGTCGGTCCCGATTTTGTCTTTCATGTCTTGTGTCCTTTCAGGAGCGCAGATTAAATCTGAACGGCCGCTCATCAGAATAGGAATCGCCTACATCGCCTACATTCCATACACTCCGGATGCCGCGCGTCCGACTAATCAATATGCTCCCTTTCCTGCTGGAGCGGCTCATTAAGCCCTCCGCTAGGTTTGGGAACTCCGAAATCGCGCGCGAGCTGCTCTGCATGCGGGACTGCGACAGCCAAATTCAGTTTTTTTCCCCTTCGAATCGCGAGGTTCAGTCGTGAAACCTAGCGTCTTCAGGATTTTCCCCAATATCGCAGGATTAATTTCCGCCGCCGAGCCACGACGCCGAAGGATTTCCTGCGCGAGCGGAGCAATCCTCCAACTAGATTCACCACGAGCCTGCGAATCTCCGCGAGGAGTTCACGTGTAGTTCCGTGCGGGCAACACCGCGCGGGTAGCATTAACTCCCGCAGAATGCTTTTGCTGATCGTCGCCGGCTCGTAGTGCCAGCCGCCGAATTCGACGATCGCTCCGACCGTTTCCCTGGCTCCATCCCACAGCATCAGTTTGGGGCTTCCGTTTCCGTCGTCGCTGATCAGCTCGATCAGGCTCCCATCGGCGAATATTTCGCCGGTCGTCGCGATGGAGATTGTGGCAGGTGAGGCGCCGTTGCCATCGCGATTCTTCCATTGCTCTGAAGTTGCTGTCGTATCCGCGGTCATCGATTCCCTGCCTCGATCCTTCGCTCAAAATCGCTTCGTCATTCCAAATCAGCAAAAAAAAAGCCACGAATCAAAATTCGTGGCTTCGCGTCCTCGAAAATCGATCAGCCGAGTTCAGGCTGACTTCTTACTATTTCTACTATATAGCCGTCGTGCGCTTTGTCAAGTCCCCCGAACATCCGGAGAGGTCCGGACGACGGACTACAGTTGGTCAGGCCCGATTGTTGCCGCCGCTCTCTCCGTTCCGGCAAATCGGTCTTCGTCTTTGCACCGTCGCTCCTAATGACTCTTCAGGTCAACGATCGCCAAGCATAGAAGACACTACTCGAGGTCGCCGCTTTGTCGTGAGTTCGGACTTGGCGTATGCACTCATAACCATGATTGTGCGCGAGTCAAAAATTCGATCGATACAGCACCTAGCGTCCAATCGACGATGTGGTGTTTTTCAAAAAGAAATTTCGCTTTGTTGGCTGTGATGCTCTGGGTAAGTCAGCGGCTGCTATCGCAACGTTTGACGGGGAATTTTTTTGCATTCCAGTTAACGTCGGGCCATGTGTCCGCCACTCTAAGAAGCGCCAGTAAGTAACCAGTCGATACTCACTTGGAATTGTACCTTGATGCGAATCAGAATATCCGCTGGAGGGATAGCGACCCCTCTCTCATATTTTGAAAGTTGACTCTGACTGATGCCAAGCTTCTTGGCGCACTCCTCCTGGGTGACCTCGAATCCTCGCAATTGCCTGATGCGTTTCCCAAGAGACTTCATATCGGCCGTGGCGGTTTCTTCGCTGCCAGCTTTTCTGCTTGACTTCATAGTTATAATAGACTAAAATAGTTTATATGGACTTGGCGTAAAGGAACCCGCGTATGACTCCCAAAGCTCCGAAGAGGTCGGTTATTCGTCAAAACACAGCATGTGCAAGAGCGCTATGGCCTGGCGAATGTTCAAACTCGACTCTCAACACGCTGCGTGAGATTACCACACGCTTCGGTTTTTCAGTTCGTTTGGGTGAGATCCGACTTCTCAACGGCGCGTGGTATGTGACAAACAATGGATTGATCCGCTTGGCCGATCGCCGTCGTTGCAAAGGCATTAGCAGTAAGCCGATACCAGAGTTTTCGGACCCAGCGGCGTGCCGTTGGGTCTTCAGAGCCACGGTGTATAAGTCATCCCGATCCAAAGGTTTCTTTGGTTACGGCGACGCCGATCCATCCAACACGTCTCCGCTCGTCCGCGGTGCAGAGATGCGTGTCGCCGAAACCCGCGCAGTCAACCGAGCTCTCCGCAAGGCCTATGGAATCGGGCTCTGCTCCGTCGACGAACTAGGATCACAACAATTCTTTGCGGAGACTCCGAGCAAGAAGCACGTCGACCCGAGCGGCGTAAATGGCCCGTCGAATAACACGCCCCGACTGCGCGACAGACTCTGCTTGCTGATTCGAAACTACGAACTCGATCCTACTTTAGTAAGACGCTACGCAGCCGATTTCTGTGGTACCGAAACTCTTCGCGAGGCTAGCCGAGATTTGGTCGAGGCTTTTGTTTCGACGATCGCCGAGGAAGCTGCAAACAATCGCGCCGCACTCGTCTGCAAATTGAACAGCTACAACCAGCCCGAGGAGGTGCGGCCATGAAGCGACATTTTCCCGGCCTTCATGCAGAGCCTAACCATGTCGATGATGCGCTCGAGGGCATATTCCTGGTTCGCGTCGACCGGGCCTACTATCGTTGGCATCCCCAGAAACCCTTCTTCGTTCTTTGCTTCGCGATCCTCGAGCCGAAGGAGCTTGCCTCGCGCAAGATTTCCGGCCGGCTCTATTGCACCCAGAAATCCCTCTGGAAACTGAACTGGTTCCTGCGCGATTTTGGCTATGACCCTGACCTGCTTGGACGTGACGAAGTGGATGAAAAGGCTCTCCTTGGCCTGACGGGTGTCCTTCGTACCAGCCGCAAATCACTCGCGGGTCGCATGTTCCTCAATCTCGATGCGTTTGCACCATCATCCGAATGGGAATTCATCTCCAAGGATGCTCGCGAAAGTGTTTTGCCGGGAGGCTCCCATGACCTACAGCTTCACGCAGATTGGCCAGTACCTTCGCTGCCCCCGGCAGTATCGCTATCGGTATCTCGACGGCTGGCGGGAGCGGGAAGATCGAGCATCCATGATCTTTGGCCGTTGCTTCGAGAATACCGTCGCGGCTTATTTCAGAAGAGAAGACCCAACTGTCACATTCTTCAAGGAGTGGCAACAACAGCAGGACGCTCCTCTTGCCTATACGAAGAATGACTCCTGGGATCGGCTCTATCACCAGGCGATTCACCTGCTCGAGCGGTTCGCCCAGGATGATCGCGTTCAAATCCGCAGCCCCAAACAGAATCTTCAAGTGAAGCTGACCCGCTCGCTCCCTTGTGGCGGTGATTTCGTGTCGTACGTCGATGCGATTGGCGAGGTGGATGGAACAAAATGCATCATCGACTGGAAAACGACCACCTCCCGATATCCGGAACAACCGGAAGGTCTTTTGGCTCTTGACCCACAGCTCGTTTGTTATTCCTGGATGGCTGGTATTTCTAAGGTTGCTCTCGTCGTCTTTGTTCGAAAGAACGCACCCGAAGTTCAGTATCTGAAAACCACGATCGACGAAGGTCAGCGCCGGGAGTTTGGCCAGCTGGTTGAGACTACGGTCAATCAGATCGAGGCAGGACAATTCCTCCCGCACAGTGGCATACGGTTTCCTCAGAACGGGTGTGTGAGTTGCTCCCATCTGGGGATGTGCCTGGGGGATCAGCAGCTTGTGGATTCAAGACTTATCCGCCGGCCAGGAGCGAGCGATCTTGATTGGATTGACCAATTTGAGGACTAGCGGGCCGCCCCTGATGGCACCGAAACTGAATCGCCGCCGGGCTCTGTTCGTATTGGGGCGGATCGATGAGATTTTGGCTTGGGAGCGCACGACAGAGCAGGAGCGAGACACTCGATTTGTGGAGTTGGGTCGCTATCTGTGCGAAGTACGGGCAGGGCAATACTGGCGGGTCGACAATCTGACCTCCTTTGACGAGTTCCTGGAGAAGAAATTCCCGGAGTCTCGCCGCAAGGCCTACTACCTGATGGCCATTCACGAACAGCTACCACGGCAGACCCATCGTGATCTGCGGGCGGTGGGTTGGACGAAGGCAGCGGAATTGGCCAAGGTCGCACGCCGGGACGGACAGAAATTCGATTGTGCAACCTGGTTGCACAAAGCACAGGAGTTGCCGAAGGAAGAATTCAAGCGAGAGGTGGAACGACATCTGACGGGACAGGAACAAGAACCTTGGGAGATGCTGTATTTCAAGATGTACAAGAGCCAGCTACAGGTGATTGAGAAGGCGCTTGAAACCGCCTCACTGATGCTCGGCTCTCAGAAGTCCCGAGGCTATTGCTTGGAGATGATTTGCGCTGAATTTCTAGCAGGTGCTCACGTAGAAGGCTGCAGCTCGAGCGCGCTACTTCTGGCACTCGACCGGCTCTATTCGTTGCTTCCAGGCCCTCAGAAAATGGAATTTCTGCGGCAAGTCGAAAAGACAGCATGAAATCGATTCGCCAGCAAAAGCCAAGGCTGCGGCTGGACCCGGATTCCTACCGCAAGCTTCGCATGAATGTGCTAGAGCGAGACGGATGGAGATGCCAAAGTTGCGGAACCTCGGAAAGCCTCCAGGTGCACCATATTCGTTCGCGCAGCGTGCTTGGCGATGACGCAGCCGAAAACCTGATTACTCTTTGCGCTGGTTGCCATTGCCAACTTCATCTCCATCTTTATGCGTAGACGCGAGGATGGCTATTCGCTCGGGCCGAGAATTACGCACCAGGACAAACGAACGCTCAGGTACTTCGTGGGAACTCCTACATCGCCAGCAAGGGCGAATAGCTGATTCCGATTGTGTCTTCTAAAAGATTCTATGTGCCTTCCATTCGTATTCCGGTGTTAGATTTTTCGAATAACGCATGAGTGCTTGAAATCTGGGAATGTCTTGTTTACTCCCGACCGGAAGATCCACGTCGAAATCACGGTACTCAATCCGAATGTGTCACGAAAATCGTAGAGCAACGTGCTCATCAAATTGCGAACAATCGTGGCGTTTCGATCCCGAAGCAGTGCCCACAGTTTGGTCACCTGAGGTTTGAAATCGGTGAAATCGAAACTTTGATGAAATCTATAGCCACAATGGGGATCTTGCGAGCTGATAGAAAGCGGAAACGCCCTTCGCTAAGGCCCATCTGTTTGTAATCGCGAGTGAGAAATTATAATACATGATTGTTTTGGTCAGGTGGTGCGGCCAGAACGTGGTGTGATAGTGCATCCAAAGCCGCTCGTTCACCTGCGGAATGATCGGGAGGGCCGGGCGCCCTTTCGACTGCTGATAACAATTAGACTATAGATTTTATCAAGTAATCAACATGCCGACGGCCGCGGCTGTCATCACCGCGAAGGTTACCCAGCCCAGAGATTTAAGGAGGGGCGAATTGGTGCGCCGGCCCATTACCTCCCGGCTGCTGGTCAGGAGAATCACAAGAACGATCAGGGGCGGAGCGAGCAATCCGTTCATTACGGCGGAAAAGAAAAGCATTTTCACGGCGTTCAGGCCGAAGAAGTTCAAGGCGAGGCCAAGTGTCATCGCGACTGCCATCACGGCGTAGAATTTGCGCGCTTGATAGGGCTTATCGGCGACGGAAGCGCGCCAGCCAGCCGCTTCCGATACAGCGTACGCACACGATCCAACTAAGACGGGCACACCAAGCATTCCTGTGCCAATCAGGCCGAGTGTAAAGAGCAAGTAGGCGCCATTGCCGGCGAGAGGACGAAGGGCTTCGGCAGCTTCGCGTGCGGTGGTGATATCGGTCTTTCCGTGCGCGTGCAATGTGGCAGCGGTGGTCAAGATGATGAAATACATGATGAGATTCGAGAACAGCATTCCGGTGAGCGTGTCTGTGCGCGCGGAATTCAACTGGTAGCCTACGGATTTCTTAGGAGCGTGATCTTCGATTTTTTCGCGTTTTTCTTCCACTTCTTCGGCGGCCTGCCAGAAGAAAAGATAAGGAGAAATGGTGGTGCCGAGAATCGCTACCAGCACAGAGAGGAAACCACGGGAGAATTCGAGGTGGGGCACGAAGGTAACAATCAGCGCGTGCCTCCAATCCACATGCGCGTAAAAGGAAGCAAAGACATAGGCGAACAGAACGAGAGTCATCCACTTGAAGATTTCCGCCATGAGTTTGTAGGAAGCCCAGAACATCAGGACAACGATGAGGACTGCATAGATTGGAATCCAGACCAGCGTGTGGACGCCGGTGACGAGCTGCGTTGCCTCGGCCATGCCGCCGAGGTCGGCGCCTATGTTGATGATGTTGGCTACCGCGAGAATCAAGCATGCGCCCCACAGCACCCAGCGCGGGTAGTAGAGGCGCACGGAGGCGGCGAGTCCGCGGCCGGTGACGATGCCGAGTCGCGCGCACATGAGCTGCACAGAGGTCATCAGAGGAAATGTGAGCAGTGCGACCCAGAGAGTGGCGTAGCCATAGGCAGCGCCGGTGACGGAGTAGGTGGAGATTCCGGAGGGGTCGTCATCGGCGGCGCCGGTGATCAAGCCGGGACCCAGAATCGCGAAGAAGCGACGCAGAGATGTGCCGAGCTTGTCCTGCGCCGCTCCTTTTTGGGCAAGGTCATTCTGACGCTCGCGGGGCGCTTCGGCCTGCGGGAGCGGCGCTGGGATTTTGGCCGTCATGATGAGGGGCTCGTAACGCGGGTCTACAATCGCACAGTTTAAGTCTAGCAATCGTTACAATACGGGCTTGCCTGTATCAAGGCGCATGGTCCGAGCAATTCGTAAATCAAGAGGGCACCTGTGAAAGGCGGCACAGGGAATTTTGGTCTGACGGCGATGGCTGGTTTTTTGCTATTTGGCGCGACGATGGAGGCGCTTGCCGGAATCACGCTGCTTTTCCGAGTGGCTTTCTCGATCCGATTTGGCGGCTAAATCCTGTAGCGGGCGAACAGTTGCGTCGGGGTAGGGATTGCGTTTTGGGGGTTAGCGGTGGCAATGATCGCCGCCGCGATCGGGTGGATGAGGCGCCGGTTTTGGGGCTGGGCGCTGGCGGTAATTATTGTTGCCAATCAGGTGCTCGGTGATTTCGTCAACGCGGTTGGAGGCGAGTGGTTGAAAGGTCTGGTGGGGGCGGCGGTTGCAGGAGCGCTGCTGGTGTACCTGCTGCGGCCAAAGGTGAGGCAAGCATTTGGAGAGATGCGATGATGGCAATGCGAGCGCAACGGTAGATTGAGTTATTTGAGAGAGTCCGCGACGTTCTCATGAGTTTGTTTTTGCAGATGGTTGGATTCGCGAGCGGCAGAGGACCGGCCCTTCGCGGCTCAGGAAAAGCCCTTCGTCCCTCAGGGCAGGCAGGAGTGCCTGTCCCACTTAAGGCAAACCCTGCAATAATCGCACGACTCTTCAGAAAATCTTACCGTTAGGTCCAATTCGGGAGCGGTTTGTCTTTCAGCCAGACGACGAAATCCATCGGCGGCGGCGTGCCACCCAGCTGGCGGAGCCTGGTGGCGCATTGAGGTCTTCGTTGTGAATGGCGGCGATCCAGGCGAGTTCTTCGGTGTGCGTGCTGCGATAGAAGGCGATTCCTTCGAGCGAATCGGACACGCGAGATTCCTTTTCCGCGTCAAAGGGATCGCCGTGCATCAGAGAAAACCAGAAGCGGTTGGCCAGGATTACGTGGTGCAGGAGGGTTCGGAGTTCGGCGTCACGCGCGGCAGCGTCATGTTCGCCGATGGCCTGCACCAAGGCTGCGTTGGCGTGGACTTTGTGGCGGACCAGGTCCTGGAACATTGCGAGCATGGCGAACTTTAGCAGTATAGCCAGCTTCGGGAAAAGCCGTGCGCCAAGCACTTGTGGCGGACGGGTCTTAGACCCTCCCCTACTGCCGGTTTGCGTGACAGCTGATAGGACAAGCTAAATTATTTGTACGGCGTTTCCTTTGCGTGTGTGGGGCTGCGTGTGCCTTTTACGAAGCAGGAGTCGCAGACGCGGGTACCGTCTTTCAAGGTGAAATCGACGCGGCGAGTGGAGTCGATATCGGCGCCACATTTTCCGCAGCGGTCTTCGTTAGTGCGATTATTGCGGTCATCGTTTGGTAAGGGCATTGGATTCCCTCGGATGTTCTCCGCGTATATTCAAGCATAAAAAGGTGAGCGGGTGATGAATGAGGTTGGGAGGTGTTTCGATGGCGTGAAGATGCTGCGAAAAGGACGAATGGTGGCGGGTGGGGAGGAATGGTGGATTGAGAGGTGGAGGAATTTCAAATTTCAAATGAAAGAACGCGTTGTTTGATCTTGGTTGTCTAGCTTGCAGGGTGCTGCGTTTTTGCGGCGGCGCAGGCTTAAGCGTACGCTACTGGTCGCGGCGCTTTTTGGCGGCGGGGATGATATCCGTCATAACGAAGATATCGTGGTCGTTGCCCAGGTCACGGGCGGAGGGGGTGAGGATTGTTTTGGGGCCGATGTAGAGTTTGCGATTGCGGGTGAGGGCCATGCGGACGTCGTTTTCGCTGATGAATTCGGCGACTTCGACGGGTGGAGGGAGCGGGTGGGGGGCTGGTCCAGCGGCGCTTGGAGGCGCAGGTTTGGACGGAAGCGCTTCGGAAGCTGAAGCGCTTTTTTCTGCGTCCGATTTCGGCGCAGTTACAGCTCCGGCCTCAGGAATACTAGGAGATGCGGCCGGCGCGTTGCCTCGGCGGGGGATGCCGCGCGCGGTGAAGACTTGTTCGACGATGCGGGCGATTGTCTGGCGGTCGGGGACGGGGGCGAGTGCCGCAGCTGCGGCAACGATGGGAGAGAGAGTTGTTGCCATATGAGTGACCTGAGGGGCTAAAGCCCCCCGATTTGTGCTGGCTTTTGTCACGGCTGAAGCTGTGCCCTGACGAAAATCAGAGGCTAAAGCCCCTACATTCTTTTCAGCCGGATTGTCGGAGCTGAAACTCCGACCCCCTATTTCGGTGGGGGTTACGCGGGCGGCTCTTAGAGCTGCCCCTACTGCGGCGGCGGGGGCGGTAGGTGCGGCGGCGGATTTCTGCGCCGGGACCGGCCTTGCAACGAGGCGCTGATCGGCTGGGATGGAGCGGTGCTCGATGGGGCGGGATTCCCAAGCAACGCGCTTTACGTTCATCAGATGCTGGGGGCCGATATTGTCGGAGGTGATGTTGCCGCCGGGGGAGCCGCAGCCGAGGGTCATGGCCGGGAAGAGATTTGTGGAGTAGCCGATGGAGCCGTGGACGGCGGAGGTGTTGACGGCGATGCGGAAGGCGGGGACGGCGAGGCCGTATTGCTTTACGGCGGCTTCGCTTTGCGAGTGGATGGACGCGGTGTGGCCGGCGCCGCCGTGTTGGAGCAGGCGAACGCAAATTTCGATCGAGGCGGCGAGATTCGGCGCGGAATAAAATGCGAGAATCGGCGAAAGTTTTTCGGCGGAGAGCGGGACTTCGCGGCCGATGCCGTCGAGTTTGGCGATGAGAACGCGCGTGGACGGAGGGACTTTAATGCCGGCCATTTCGGCGATGGTTGTGGCGGGGCGGCCGACGACCTGGGTATTGGGGACGTGTGCGCCGCCGAGAAAAACCAGCGAGCCGAGCCGGGCGATTTCATCGGGGGAAAGAAAATAGGCGTCCTGCTTGCGGCACTCTTCGAGCACCTGCTCGCGGACGGCTTCTTCGGTGACGATTGCTTGTTCGGAGGAGCAAATCGTGCCGTAGTCGAACGTCTTGCCGGCAAAGATATCGGCGACGGCTTTTTTTATATTGGCAGTGCGCTCGATGAGCGCGGGGACATTGCCGGGACCGACACCGTATGCGGGGCGTCCTGAACTGTAGGCAGCGCGGACGAGACCTGTGCCACCGGTGGCGAGGATGACTCCGGTGAGCCGGTTTTTCATCAGCTCCTGGGTGCCTTGCAAGGTGGGGTGTTCGAGGCAGGTGATGAGCGATTCCGGAGCGCCTATTTTCAGCGCGGCGTGGCGCAGGATCGTAGCAGATTCGCAGATGCAGCGCATGGCGGTGGGATGGGGGCTGAGGACGATGGCGTTCTGGGCTTTAAGCGAGATGAGCGTCTTGTAAATTGCGGTGGAGGTGGGATTCGTTGAGGGAATCACCGCGGCGACAACGCCGACGGGCGCGGCGATTTCGATGATTCCCTTTTCACGGTCTTCGCGGATGACACCGACGGTGCGCAGGTGGCGAATGGCGCGAGGGACGTTAATCGAGGCGAGGCGGTTTTTTGTGATTTTGTCGGGGACGTTGCCGTAGCCAGTCTCTTCGACGGCGAGGCGGGCAAGCGATTCTCCAGCTTCAGTGGCGGCGCTGGCGCAGGCTTCGACGACGGCGTCCACTTGCTGCTGGGAAAATGCGGCGAACTTCTTCTGGGCTTCGTGGGCCCGCTCGACGACGTATCGGGCTT
>Ga0306920_100000298_pt1 | contig 57370 bp, 43 predicted proteins | sample flu12Cox44000170_FD_204666 | JGI IMG/M metagenome (GOLD analysis project Ga0306920, IMG submission 204666) | Lab enrichment of tropical soil microbial communities from Luquillo Experimental Forest, Puerto Rico - flux4day.12C.oxic.44.000.170 (v2)... | ecosystem: Environmental > Terrestrial >... | reverse complement strand
ACAGTTAATATTTACGCATTGTTCCCCAATGACAGGAGTTTACAATCCGAAGACCTCCATCCTCCACGCGGCGTCGCTCCTTCAGGGTTTCCCCCATTGAGAAAAATTCTCGACTGCTGCCACCCGTAGGTGTCTGGGCCGTGTCTCAGTCCCAGTGTGGCTGGTCGTCCTCTCAGACCAGCTACCCGTCAACGCCTTGGTGAGCCGTTACCTCACCAACAAGCTGATAGGCCGCGGGCTCCTCAAAAAGCGTCAGGTTGCCCCGACTTTAATTTCGAAAGGATGTCCTCTCTGATCACATGCGGTATTAATTCGGCTTTCGCCGAGCTATCCCCCACTTTAAGACAGATTGCCCACGTGTTAAGCACCCGTTCGCCACTAGACTTTCCATCGTATTGCTACAACGGAAAATCTCGTCCGACTTGCATGTCTTATCCACGCCGCCAGCGTTCGTTCTGAGCCAGAATCAAACTCTCCGTTAAAAACGACCCCCGAATTCCTTCGGGGAAGTTTGAAAGCCTCCGTGAAAACGGAGGCCAATCTGACTTTCATTAATCGCGTGCCCCGAAAGCTTTCGGGGTTTACGCGAGTCCGATCTAAATCTTTGATTTCAAAGAATCGCCCAATCCCGCGGTCGCGGAACCGGACGCCCCAGGTAGTTCAGCGAACTAGCTGAGGGATCGACAGATAACGCACAATTCAATGTTTGCTGACTTTTCCATTGCGAATTCTCAAGGAGCGGCTGTCTCCTGACTGCCGACCAAGAAGACTCACAACCACACTGTCAAAGATCTTGTTCTCTCCGGTACAAGACAAACCCCAACCCAAACAATCGTTGAACTGCAGAGGGTTGGCTCCTCAAGTTGGACCCGGAAGAACACTAGCTCCACGCAGGGGCCAGTCCGCTTTTGCGGGAACGCCAAAATACGATATTGCGCCAATTCGTCAACGAAAATCTGTAAGAAACGTTGCACAATTAACCGCGAATTGGAACTCGGTCACTTCCCATTTCCCTCGTCGCTCAGCCTCGCGACTTTACCTTCTATCTCGCCGATCCCATCAGCTCGATTCATGTGCATAAACACGGATCCTTTATACTGTAGCGTCGGTCTATGACCGCCGATCTTCAGAAGTCTGCGCAATCTGTGGCCGTGCGATTACATACTTTACGTTGAGATGGGGCGGATGGTTTCCATACGTTCGTGTCACAAGCCCGATTCTGATTGCGCCAATTTTTTCCATGGCCTTTTGGGAACGAAAATTCTTTTCGCCGACAAAGAACACCACGTCCTCAACAAATTTGAACGCGTGATTCAACAGTAGCTCTTTCATTTTCCGGTTGTAACGTCCGCCCCAATATTTTCTCGCAAGAAAGGTCCACCCAATTTCAATCTCGGATCGCGCTGGATCATAGCCGTAAAACCGCGTCGAGCCGATGATCTGTTGATTATTCGTGTCGATCACGACAAACGCTCCGCCGGATTCGAGCGCTTCTGTGAAGAAAACTTTGAACACATCTTCCTTGTATCGATCGCTCTCCGGATGCTGCTCCCAGATCAGAGGATCAGACGCGACGGCGAAAAGGTCGTCCCAATCTTCAGGTGTGAGCGGCCGAAGTTCGATCAGTTCGCCTTTCAGATGGGGTTGAAGAATGAATGACATCTCTACCACGAATCAACCAGCTTTCACTCAATTTGTCATCCCGAGCGAAGGCGAGGGATCTCTAGAGTTACGGCTTGGCAGGCACGAATAGCCACGAATTCAAATCATTTGGGCAGCGCGCTTGCCTCGCCGGAGGTAGCTCAGTCGTCCCCGGTGCACATGAGCATTCCAGCTTCCGCTTGCTATTAGCGTTTTACGCAGCAAATGTACGACGAACAGCAAAAACCGATTCCGGTGTAATGAACAAAATTGATTTCGCAATCGGCATTGGCGGTGAGAACGGGCAGGGGATCGCTTCCACCGGCAACATTCTCGCGCTTATTTTTGCGCGGCGCGGACTGCATCTCAACGCCTACAACGCTTATCAATCGATCATCCGCGGCGGTCATACGTTCCTGACAATTCGCGCCAGTGATGTCCTGGTCCGCAACATGGGCGACAAGATCAATGTATTCATTCCGCTGAATCAGGACACCATGGATCGGCACCTGCATTTTTTGAAGAGTGGCGCGTCCGCGATTTACGACAAGGAGAAGGTCACACCCGGGAAGGCGGCCGACGGCGTCCAACTGTGCCCTATGCCGATGAAGGAATTGACCAGGGGCAACAAGCTAGCGGTCAACACCGCTGCTCTCGGCGCGGCGCTGCAATTGCTTGGGATAGAATCGGAGCCGCTCGAGACAGTCATCGCGCGGCAATTTAAAAAGAAAGGCGAGGCAGTGATCGCCGAAAACGTGGCGATTGCTCGCGCGGGCTACGATTACGCGGCTCAAAATTTTACAGCCTTTTCCTGGAAGGCGCCACGCGGCGCCAGACCGTTCGGAATAATTACCGGTAACCAAGCCATCGCCATGGGTGGCGCGGCTGCGGGCGTGAAATTTTATGCGGCGTATCCGATGAGTCCCTCCACCGGCGTGTTGATGTGGATGGCTGCGCACGCGCGTGAGCTCGGGATCATGGTGCGTCAGGTTGAAGACGAGATCGGCGTGATGAACATGGTGATTGGGGCAGCCCACACCGGCTGCCGCGCAATGTGCGCAACCAGCGGAGGCGGATTTGCGCTCATGACCGAGGCCGTTGGAATGGCGGGAATGATTGAAACGCCGATTGTTTGCGTCGATGTGCAGCGCGCCGGGCCGGCGACTGGAGTTCCAACCAAGACCGAACAAGGCGACCTCTGGCAGATGCTTGGTGCCGGCCAGGGTGATTATCCGCGCATCGTTGTCGCGCCGACGAATCAGTTGGATTTGTTTCACACGATTCCGGAGTTGTTCAACCTCTGCGACAAATATCAATGTCCCGGTCTGGTCCTGTCCGATCTCCTGATCTCCGAAGGAACCGCGAGCATCGATCCGGATGATCTGGACTTCCAAGTGAAGATCGACCGGGGTGAATTGATTCTGTCTAACGGCGACGGAAACGGCGCGAATCCCGGCAGCGGCTACGACGACAAGGCTTATCTGCGTTACAAGAATACCCCGAGCGGAATTTCTCCGCGCGCGGTGCCGGGCGTGCCCGGTCACATTTTTACCGCAGCGACCGACGAGCACGATGAAGACGGCACGCTCATCAGTGATGAATTCACTAATCCGCAGAAGCGGCGGATGATGGTGGAGAAACGCGCCCGCAAAATGCAAGGCGCGATCAACGATATCACGCCGCCGAAACTCGTTGGTCCGGAGCAGGCCGATATCACGCTGGTGGGTTGGGGCTCGACCGCGGGCGTGATCCGCGAAGCGGTGGAAAAACTCGCAGGCGAAGAAGGCATCGTTGCCAATCAGCTCGCCATTAAATGGATTGTGCCGTTGCACGCGGCGGAAATCGGGAAAATTCTCGGGCGCAGTAAGAATGTCATCGTGGTTGAGAACAATCACACTGGCCAATTCGCTCGTTATCTCCGGAGCGAAACCGGTTTCGCCGCGCACGGTCACATCCGCAAGTACGACGGCGAGCCGTTCATGCCGCACCACATTGTCGAAGCTGTGAAAGAACAACTGTCCGGCCCAACCCGCCTTTCTGTTCCTGTACATGAAGTGAACGCCTAACGAACCATGACCGCACCCGCTGCACCGCCCGCAACCACCGAATCTGGCAAGCTGACAAAAGAGACTTACCGTGGCCGCATCCATCCCGATTGGTGTCCCGGCTGCGGCGATTTCTCCGTGCTCGCCTCGCTTCAGGCCGCTGTGTTCGAGCTCGGATTACAGCCGCATCAGGTCTGCGTCATCAGCGGCATTGGCTGTTCATCGAATCTGCCCGGTTACATTAACACTTACGGAATGCACACGCTCCATGGCCGCGCGCTCGCGGTTGCGACCGGCGTCAAACTTGGCAACCACGAACTGAAAGTGATTTGCGCTGGCGGCGACGGCGACGGTTATGGAATCGGCGGCAACCATTTCGTTCACACCATGCGGCGCAACGTTGACCTCACTTACATCGTAATGGACAACCAGATCTACGGGTTAACCACCGGCCAGGTCTCGCCCACGAGCGTCAAGGGAATGAAAACCAAAAGCACACCGCACGGAAGCGTTGAGAACCCGATTAATCCGATCCCGATGGCAATCGTCGGCGGTGCCACCTACGTGGCGCGCGCGTTCAGCGGCAAACAGAAACACATGGTCGAAATGATCAAGGGCGCTATTCAACACAAGGGCTTCGCGTTGGTGGACGTTTTCAGTCCTTGCGTCACTTACAACAAGGACAACACCTACCAATGGTTTAATCCCCGCGTGAAAATTCTCGAAGAACAAGGCCACGACCCGACCGATTTTCACAAAGCGATTGAGCGCGGTTATCAGTGGGGCGAAGAAATTCCCATTGGATTGTTCTGGCGTCGGAACGATCTGGAAAGCTTGGAAGATCTGGAACCGGTGCTGCACACCGGCGAAGGCCCGCTCGCATTCCGCAATCTCGGAATTTCCCCGGAACACGCGAAGCGGTTGATCCACGAACTGCTGTAGCGGTCGTCTCTGACCGCGGCCTTTTTCATTCGATGTTCGACGTTGGGCGTTCGGCGTTTTCTGCCTGCTTTCTCTCAACACTCAACTATCAACTTTCAACCGCCTGATGATCTTACCCGCCCTGATCCAAGGCTTCTTCAGTCCCCAGGCTATCGCGTACCCCGTTCAGTTCACCCTGCGGTGCCGGTGCACCGGAGCGTTGCTCGCCCGGACGCGCCGCTGCCCGCGTTAGCCTTTGTCCCCGACGTGAGAAGCCCCAATTTCCAACCGCGATGCACATGCAACCGGTGCCTTCCGCACAACCCTGGCAGCAATAGGTCTCGCCGTCGTGCGTATATCCTTCGCCAGGCCAGTCATTCTTGACCATTCTGCAACCGGGACACGCCGGCATTGGAATGGAGTACACCAACGAATCGGTTTCATCGATTTCTATCAGCATAGTTTCCTGTCTCATCTTGTGGACCGCCTTTCTTAGAATAGAAATCGATTCTAACGGCACTTTTGCGCGGAAGTTTTACCACGGATTACACAGATTTCACAGATGCAAGATCGTCTGAAAATTCGTGCGATCGGCGCCATCCGTAGTTCAATTTCCTTAACAATCCGAAGCAATGCCCGGATCAAATCGTCAAAATTATGTCTTCCTCTCGGGGTCCTGGGAGCATCTGACGGCCTTCCTCTTTTTTTTCGTCGAGCCATATTCAAGATTTGTTTTTGACGCTTGCAGCGACCGCCGCCTTCATCGCGTTTCGTGGCGAAGCTACGGGTGGTACTCCTTAACCACAACGCTATCCGTAAAACTTTGTGGGTTTCAAATTAGGGCACTACCAGCGCACGCTACGCGGCTGCTCGTTTCCGTGCGGTGGCGTCCAGAATACGCTTGCGCAAGCGAAGCGATTTTGGCGTCCCTTCGACGTACTCATCTATGTCGATGTATTCGATTGCGCGCTCCAAAGTCATCCTTAGCGGCGCTTCGAGTTGAATGCCTTTGCCTTCGCCCTGGCTGCGCATGTTGGTGGGGTGCTTTTCCTTGCATGGATTGACTGGCAGATCTTCCGGGCGCGCATTTTCGCCGACGATCATTCCTTCGTAAACGGATTCCTGCGGTCCAATGAAAAGCCGGCCGCGCTCCTGAATATTGTTAAGTGCGTAAGCAGTGCTGACCCCGGACTCCATCGATACCATCACGCCGCGCCGGCGCCCGCCAATCTCGCCTTTGAACGGCGCGTATTCGCGAAAAAGATGACTCATCAATCCCTCACCGCGAGTCAGGTTCACCAGGTCTGTCTCGAATCCGATCAAACCGCGCGTCGGTATGATCGCTTCGATCGAAACGCGTGCGGCGTGATGATCCATTCCGATAACCTCGCCTTTGCGACTGGCAATGGATTGCAGAATGTCGCCGAGATTTTCATCCAGTAGATCAACATACAAATTTTCAAGCGGTTCGAGCAGGGTGCCGTCTTCAGCTCGACCAAAAATCACTTCGGGCCGTGATACCATCAGTTCATACCCTTCGCGCCGCATCTGCTCCACCAGAATAGCGATTTGCATTTCGCCGCGCGCATTGATCTCAAATGTGCCTGCGGTTTCGGTGTCGTTAACTTGCAGGGAAACGTTGCCACGCGTTTCACGAACCAGTCGCTCACGGAGATGCCGCGCAGTCACGAATTTTCCGTCGCGTCCGGCAAACGGCGAATCGTTGACCAGAATCTGCATCCGAATTGTTGGCGGATCGATATCGACGAACTGAAGCGGCGCGCGTTCCTCGCTGTCAGTCAGCGTTTCGCCGATGTAAACGTCCTCAACGCCGGTTAGCCCAACGATGTCGCCGGCGGTCGCCTGCTTTACTTCGACTTGTTCCAATCCGGCGTAGGTGAAAAGGGCAGTGACAGTAGCTCGTTCGCGGCGGCCGTTGCGGTGAATGCAAACGATCGAATCGCCGACCGTGACGCGACCGCTCACGATCCGCCCCAGCGCGATTCTCCCCAGATAATCGCTGTAATCCAGATTCGACACGAGCATTTGGAAAAACGGTTCGCTTGAAATTCTTGGCGGCGGCACATGTTGCACAATCGCTTCGAAAAGCGGAGTCATGTCTGCATTGTTCTCGTGTCCACCATGGGACGGATTGACTAACTCGCTCCCGCTCATGTCGGCCTCTCGGCTTGACCCATCTATGTCGCTTCGCACCCCTGCGGCTCCATTCGCCGTGGCGAACAGCTCGCGCGCGGCAAAACCATTCTTCGCACTCGCGTAAATGATTGGAAAATCGAGCTGCTCGTCTGTCGCCTTCAGCTCAACAAAAAGATCGAAAACCCTATCGACGACTTGATGAGGCTGTGCGTTTTCTCTGTCGATCTTGTTAATGACAACGACCGCCTTGAGTTTGTTCTCCAGCGCCTTGCGCAAGACAAAGCGCGTCTGCGCCTGCGGTCCGTCATGGGCGTCGACGACTAGCAGCACGCCGTCCACCATTTTCATGATCCGCTCGACTTCTCCGCCGAAATCGGCGTGGCCGGGTGTATCGACGATGTTGATCCTATAGCCGTTCCACTGAAAAGCGGCGTTCTTCGCGCGAATCGTGATTCCTTTTTCGCGCTCGAGATCCATCGAATCCATTACGCGCTCTTCGATCTTTTGATTGGAGCGAAACGTTCCCGATTGGCGTAGCAATTGGTCCACAAGCGTCGTCTTGCCGTGATCGACGTGCGCAATGATGGCGATATTACGGATCTTATTCATTGAAGGGGAGGCTCTCCCGAGCAGGCGAGCCGCGAACACTACGAGAGACAACACCCAAGTCAAATGGCTGTAAGTGCCTTATTGCCGTTCGCTAAGGGCAGGCAAACTGCGGTCGAAAAATTCGGCAGTGGCGCGGTGGGCGCGCACCCAATCGCTCCAGCGAAGCAGTTCGTGAATTTCGTCCGGGGATAACCGCGACTTTTTGGGCGCGCAGATTTTCGACCAAAATGCAGGCAGGACGTAAAGCTACAAGCCCTTTTCATCGAGCTTCAAAACTGCGTGCGTCAAAACGCTGGCGCCGTTCGCCATATCCGAAGCTGTTGTGAATTCTTTTGGCGAATGGCTGATTCCACCGACGCTTGGAACGAAGATCATTCCGATTGGAACAATTCGCGCAAGATTCTGAGCATCGTGCCCCGCGCCGCTTGGCATCAGCTTCGTTGTCAAACCCAAACCTGTCGCTGCTTCTTGAATGATCTTACGCAGCCTTGGATCTGTGGGCGCCGGAACCGCAGTTACATCGAGCGCAGCGAAAGAAATTGTCGTCCTTGTATCGGCGGCGATTTTTTCAGCAGACTTTTTTACTTTTTCAAATACTAGATCGATTTGCGATTTCTCCAGATCGCGAATCTCCAGACTCATCACTACTTTCCCAGGAATTACGTTCGGCGCGCCCGGCTCAGCTTGAATCGTTCCGATGGTAGCAACCTGACGGCCGGGCATGCTCTTTGCAATGTGGTTGACTGAGTCAACTAATCTTGCCGCCGCCAGGAGCGCGTCCTTTCTCTGATTCATGGGCGTTGTTCCCGCGTGGTTGGCAAACCCAACGACGGTAACATCCCACACGTTGATTCCCACGATGCCTTCTACCACGCCGATGTTGATTTTTTCCGCTTCCAAAATTCCACCCTGCTCGATGTGCAATTCCAGGTACGCAAGAATTTCAGAAGGATTTCGTTTGGCTGATTGCAGGTTGTCCGGATCGCCACCGATGAAGCGAATTCCCTCTCCGATGGTCTTGCCACTGTGACTCTTTATCTGAAGTGCTTCCTGACTAAGTTCGCCGGCAGCTGCGTGGCTTCCGGTCAGTCCGCCTTCTTCATCCGAAAATACGATGACCTCCAGCGGGTGAGCGGTTAGGAAGTTTTGTTGATTCAGGATTTCGATGCATTCCAATGCGCCGAGAACTCCCAGAGCCCCGTCGTACTTCCCGCCATGCGGAACAGAATCAGCGTGAGAACCGAACAAAATCACCGGAAGCTTCGGATTACGTCCTTCCCTGTGGCCAATGATGTCTCCCGCGGCATCGACACGGACTTTTAGTCCTGCCTTTTCCATCAAAGATCTTATGTATTTACGACCGGCAACATCGGCATCGCTGAACGCAACGCGGCTTACTCCTCCTTCGGGATTTGCCCCGTATTGAGAAAGCGCTTTGATCCTCTCTTCGACTCGCTTCGGATCGGCGTGGAAACTCTTCCAATCAGCGCCCATGCAGAAAACTGGGAGCAAAAGCAGCAGAGAAACAGTCGGTATTTTTTTCCTCACATAGCAATTCTACAGGCGGCGAAAGTCAGATGAAAGCGCAGCTAAAGCACCGCCGCGTGGAACAGGTGCCCGCCAAAGCACACGTCGCGCTGCAAAAAAAGTGACTACCGAAAAGTGAGAAGCGGCTTAACAATTTCAAGAAGGAGTCAGATTACATGTCTACGACACACAGGGCATTGACCCCGACCGCTTTCGGGATTGATGGATATGTTGGGAACACGCCGTTGATTCGACTGCAGCGTCTGTCCGAACTGACGGGTTGTGAGATTCTGGGAAAGGCGGAGTTCATGAATCCGGGCGGCTCGGTGAAAGATCGAGCTGCGTACGGAATCATAACTGACGCGGAAGCAGCGGGTCGGCTGAAACCGGGGGCAACGATCGTTGAGGGAACGGCCGGTAACACCGGGATCGGTCTCGCGGTGATCGGACGGGCGAGGGGGTATCGTACTGTCATTGTGATTCCAAATAATCAGTCGCCGGAGAAAATCCATTTGCTCCGCACGCTCGGCGCAGAGGTCAAGGCGGTGCCAGAAAAGCCATACAAGGATCCTGAAAATTACAATCATATCGCGCGTCGCCTGGCAGAGGAGCGCGGCTGGTTTTGGGCGAACCAGTTCGATAATACGGCTAATCGCGACGCGCATTATCGCAGCACCGGCCCGGAAATCTGGAAACAAACCGAAGGCAAGATCACCGCGTTCGTCGCGGCCGTAGGCACCGGCGGCACGCTCGCCGGTGTGAGCGTTTATCTCAAGGAACAGAATCCGAAGATTGAGATCGTTTGCGCTGATCCGTACGGCGCAGCGATGTGGTCCTGGTTTACAAATGGCAATCTGGATACGAATGACGGTGATTCGATTGCGGAGGGCATCGGCCAGGGTCGTGTTACAAAGAATATCGAAGGCATCAAGATCGATCGCGCTTATCGCATTCCGGATCAAATCGGCTTGACGATCGTTTATCAACTCCTGCGTGAAGAAGGTTTGTTTCTCGGTTTATCAAGCGGCATCAACGTTGCCGGTGCTGTGCGCTTCGCCAGAGAGTCTGGGCCGGATCAAACGGTCGTGACTGTTCTCTGCGATTCGGGCCATAAATATCAATCAACGCTTTTCAATCGTGATTGGCTGACTTCCAATCATCTCGATCCGGATCTCCCCCTGGAATCGGTTCTCGACGTCATTGCGAGTTAGATGAACTGTGGCCGCTGTAGTCACGGACCTGTGGGCCGTCTCACGAGCGTGAAAAAAGCGGCTAGGTTGACCGGCCACAGGTTCGCACACTGGACGGATTCGTCCCGCGGCGAACCGGTGGCTACAAGATTTGCGGAATCGGTTCTCGATCAGTAATTTCTTGGCCTATAATCCGAAATAGAAAACCGTTGCCGAGAATATTTAGAAATGACCGACGAACAGATTCTGGACTTGGCCGCTTTCGTGAGTCGACATTTCAGGCTGCATTCCTCCTTGGGGATTTGATTGCTCTCACTCGATCGGAGCGCTACAAACACGACTGATGATTTTGTCCGCGGAGATTTCCTATCCTGCTCGTCTGGGTCGCTTCAGTCGCTCTCGCCGACGACTTCAAATTGATTAACGGGAGAGAATACAAAGACCTCACGGTTTTCCGAGTCGAACCGGACGGGATTGTGCTCAGAACCAATGCCGGCATCGCGAAGGTTTACTTTGTCGAACTGCCTCAAGAGGACCAGGAACGCTTTCATTACAATCCTGCGGTGGCCGCTGCTTACTCTGCGCACCAAGCAGTCAACCAGGCGACGACGGCCATTGCTGGTCGCGCTCAGCCGAGCGAAGTCATTTCTTATGGCGCGCAGGTGGACATCAACCAGCATCTCGCGCTGGGCAATGTGACCGTTCTCGAATTTTATGCCGACTGGTGCGGCCCGTGCAGACTGCTCTCACCCAGCCTGGAGCAGATGGCGCAAACCGATCCTGAGGTAGCGCTGCGCAAGATCGACATCGTCAGGTGGGAAACACCCGTGGCGCAGCAATTCCACGTTCACTCCGTTCCGCAAGTTAACGTTTATAATCGCGGGGGCGCCCTCGTCGGCACGGTTCGTGGCCTTGATTTCGACAGCGTCGAAAGATACGTCGCGCCAGCGAAGACCGGCGGCTGAGGGCGGTTTGACAAATATTGTAGCCATCCGGTTCGCCGCGGGACGAATCCGTCCGGTGTGCGGACCTGTGGCCGGTCCGCTCCGCCGCAATCGTTCACAATAGGGAGACGGTCCACAGCGCCGTGGCTACAGGCCAAACTTTTATTCAAAACCGCTCGCCGTATCTCGTAGGACTCATGGAGCGTGACGCAGGCGCGCACGAATCTCAATAGCGAGCACTTGCGTAAGGCTCCGCTATGAAACGTTCGGCTAAGAAATGTTTGATGTTCGATGCGCGATGTTTGATGTAAAGCATGACACCGCGGGCGAACTCAGAATGAAATCTAGCTACGATGTCGTGATTCTCGGTGCGGGCCACAATGGGCTGGTGGCTGCGAGTTATCTCGGGCGCGCCGGGTTGAGCGTGCTGTTACTGGAAAAGAACGATTACATCGGCGGAGCGACGACTTCGCAAAGGTTATTCCCGGATTATGACGCACGTCTGTCGCGGTATGCTTATCTTGTCAGTCTATTTCCTCAGAAAATCATCCGCGACCTCAGGCTGAATCTCGAACTGCGCAGACGCGCGATTGCCTCGTTTACGCCATACGTTAACCATGGTCAGCATGGCGCCTTGGTGTTGAGCAACCTCGAGCAGGAGGTGAGCCGAAAATCGATTGTCGATCTGACCGGAAGCGACGCAGAATTCGAGGCGATGAAAAAGTTTTACAGTTTGCCGCGCGTTTTTGCCGAGCAGGTTTGGGACTCGATGCTTGAGCCGCTGGTCTCGAAACAAGAAATGGCGCGCAGGTTTAATGTTGATGCAATTTCGCGCGAAGCGTGGCGCAGTTTGGTTGATGAACCGCTCGGGAGCGCGATGGAGCGTTATCTGCGAAACGATCTCGTGCGCGGCCTTGTCTTCACCGACGCGAAGATTGGCGTGCTTACATATCCGCACGATCCCTCGCTCGTGCAGAACCGCTGTTTCCTTTATCACCTCATCGGAAACAAGACAGGCGAATGGAAGGTGCCGGTCGGTGGGATGGGTGCGGTGTCGTCCGAGCTAGAACGTGTAGCGCGTAAAGCAGGTGCGGAACTGCTGACGAATGTCGATGTGCGCTCGTTGAACGCGGCCAATAAAACGCGCAGCGTTGAATTTCGGGTCAACGATAAACGGGACGCCGTCGAGGCGCGGTTTCTGTTGGTGAACTTTGGCCGGAACGTCCTGGCAAAGTTTACAGGTCGATTTTTTCAGCCGGATCGCACCGACGAAGGCTCCGTGTTCAAGATAAACATGCTTCTGCGTCGATTGCCCAGGCTGAACGCGAAAAAATATCCGGCTACGGAGGCGTTTTGCGGAACCTTTCATAGCGACGAAGGCTACAACCAAATGAATGCCAGTTATGATCGGGCCTCTGGAGGCTGTTTGCCGGAGCAGACCCCGTGCGAGATGTATTGCCACACCCTCACAGACAATAGCATTCTCTCGCCCGAACTCCGAGAACAGGGTTTTCACACCATGACACTGTTTGGGCTCGATGCGCCCTGGAGCTTATTCGTAAGAGACAATGGGGCGATGCGGCGGGAAGCGGAGAAGAAATTCCTCGCGAGCATTAATCAATGGCTGGAAGAACCGATCGAAAGCTGTCTTGCGGTTGCGCACGATGGTCGCCCCTGCATCGAAAGCAAAAGCCCGGTGGATATCGAGGATGCACTAGGAATGTATCGTGGGAACATTTTTCAAAACGCGCCAACCTGGCCTTTTGCGGAACGCAGAGAGCAGGTCGGCGCCTGGGGCGTGGAGACTGACTACGAAAATGTGTTTCTCTGTGGATCGAGCGCCTTGCGCGGCGGCGCCGTCAGCGGGATTCCCGGCCATAACGCAGCAATGAAGGTGCTGGAGACAATCAAAGGGAGCTGATATCGATAGCTGAAGCCAATAATCGCCAAGAATGTTTTCACGCGCGTAGCGCGCGGCCTCGCGAAATCGTTCGGAGTTGGAGTGCTACCGCTTGACGCCCCTTTTCTCGCATAATGCCAACAACCGCCCACCGCAAACTTTCGCAAATCAAAGGGTATTGATATGTCTTCCCGCACCAAACGCATTCACTTCCCTTGCGAATTCATGGAGGTTAACCCCACCGGGTCCCGCAGCATAACGCAAAGCGATATACGTTTCAGAAATTTGGCGGACGCGCTCGGACTCGTTAGGCAGTGCTTGGGTCGCCCGTGCTGCGAAATCCGACGGGCCTTCCCATGGATCGCGTTGTACACCGATGCGGGCAAGTGGCCGCGTGCTAGCACACACGCCACGGCGAGCTTCACCGCTTGATTCTTTCCTACGATGACCTCGCAAATCTGCTTTACGAATGCGTTAATTTAGTCCGTCACGCCGCAATCATCTGCGGGAATAGCGCCCTGTGCAAACATAGTTTGTCGCTGATTACTGAATCACCGATTTAGCTCTGTAGGCGGGTTAGGAGATGTGCCTTTTGCTTTGGTCGTCTTTATCGAGTTCGCTTGCTCCATTTTTTTGGCGCCGGAGTAGGGGAGGAATGTGCCTCACGATAACATTTTGTGGATAGCCCAAGCACGAAAGCCGCAACAACGAATACGCCTACTCACTTCTTTGTTGGAGTCAGGCGGAATCTCTGCCGCACTTCATCGAATCTGAAACGCGCGATGTTTTTAACCACGAATTAACACGAATAACCACGAATCAAAATGAACGACTTTTGGAGATCTTTTTGATCTCACCATGTAACCTTTTTAACTTTGTAACCATTAACTTGCTGTCATTGCCCCAGCGGCGTGGTTACTTCCGTGCCAGGCGGCGGCTTAAACTCGAACGTCGAAGCAGGGACCGGCGCGCGCGTCTGGTTTGAATACGTAGTCACGATTCGATCGCTGTTCGGCAGCAACATATCCGTGCGTTCGACATGCAGCTTCTGGTTCACTCGCAGGTCAAGCTTTTGAAATGCTCGGTTCATTGAAGGGGTGCGCGGCAACAATGTCAGCTCGTATCCATTGTCGGTCTTTGTCGCGGTGATCTGAAAAGTGTTTTCGATGTTCTCCAAGTTTAACGCGGAATTGATTGCCGCTACTGTCGCATCGAGCGGCGATCCTTTACCTAATGGATAACGCTCGGCCGATTTAAAATTCGGATAATAAATCCAGAGCTGATGACCGTCGCTCACAGTTACGCTGGGCGAATTGCCTTTCACTTCACGCCGGAATTTGTTGGGCGGTTGGAACCAAATTCTTCCCGAGCTGAGGATCGGCTTCTTCATTAGCCGGATTACTCGTTCTTCCTGAAAGCCGGCCTGCGTGCTGCGGTTTTGGCGAATCCCGGCGAGGAGATTCCTGAGATCAGCCTCGGAAAGGGGCGCGGTTTTCCCAATAGATGTCAGCATTACAAAGGCGAGCGCCGGAAATGCGAATACGCGCATGCCATGATTCTATGCGCTCATAACCAATTCTCAAAACCGTGGTTGTCTAGCCACGCAGTCAGCTTTTCATCCGCACGCACAACGAAACGTTTTCCGTCATCGCCGATGCGCGTCAGCAATCCAGATTGTTCGCCCGTTGGAATCCACCGTTGCGACGCAGCCTCAAGGGGCGTCGTCCTCGACCATCAGATGTTCCGCACCGAAAAGCTCACTATTGAAGTGGTGTGTCCGGGCATGTAGCGGTATGGCTTTGCTACACGGCCACCGAGAATTACGGTAAAGAGGGTTGTTAGTTTTGTTTTTATAGGTACACAGATGCTTGCCCACCAGAGGCCGCATCTGGAAAGGTAAAGTTGTTTACCTTTCTAGAAGGTCGGCCTCTAGCCTAGTCGCTCAAGGGGCACCGCATCAGGCCGCATCGGCTGCCTGTGCCAGCCCTGTCATGTACGTAAAGAACGCCCCCGATTGGCCAAAGAAAAGCCCCATGTCCGTTAGAAACTTCAGCGCACCCATGGCAACGCCCTCGGTCTTAGTCGGTCGAATGATCGAGACAATTGGGAGGTTTCTACTCAGGAATGGGCACGGCTCGGGCATGATCAGGTTGGTCTGGAAGAGTCCTCCACCAAACGGCGCGGAATTCAGATCCGGAAACGTCACCGACACACCAGTCATCGGATCAACGGCCGTTACGGGAGGCGCATTGCCCGCTTTGTCCTGCCAGGTCTGAAAATGCATGGTCTCAGTAGGCCCGATGCTAATCAGGATACGTATCACTTCCGCACTCGTCGCCCGCTGAGCTAGTGACGGATAAAGGCTGTTCCCACCTTGTTCAATGGTTGGAAAGTGGAATCCTGCCGTATTGGCGATCGCCTGAAGGAAGTTCTTCCCAGCCCGAGACGTCCCCAAATCTGCATCCGTTCTAGGAATTGCCGTATGCTGCCCGACGTTTAAACTTGGGACGGCCTGCGGGAAGACGTGGTTCGGATCAAGATCCGGGTTATGGTTCGGATCGCGATAGCGCGTCCACCAGCTGGTATCCAGCGTGAGTTGGGTGAGGTTAGTAAGCCGTTTTCCGATTAGGTTTGTGTTAACTCCGGTGGCGGTACTGCCCATCAGCTTGCGAAACGGATCGAGATTTGCAGGAGCCGCTCCATTGGATACCAGATACGCGTTTAGGAACTGGTGGTGAGTAATCTCATCCTGAGTGTTGTCGTGGATGTACTGGGGCATATCTGAGTCCAACTTCACGAGATCTGCGGTATAGGCTGGAATACCAGTCCCGCCCGGCACTTCGGAGTCTTGGATGCCGGCAAGTTCGTTGTATTGGATCCAAAAGTCGGCCTCGAGTATTTCCAACGCCGCTGGGAAACGGAGCAGGGCCGCGTCTCCCGAAGTCAGAGCGCCACTTGCCGTCCGAGTGTTGATAAAAAATCCCGCGCCGACGGTTCCTGCTACAATGGCACCTGAGTTGCGTAGGAACGAACGACGGCTGATAGAACTTTTCCGAGTTTTAACTCTCCTTTCCAAGTTGCGCTCTAAAGGACGATTGTCGCCTTTGCTAGAGTCATTTGCTGTAGATTCGCTTATTGTTTTCATGTCCGTAGAATCGCAGCAATTCCCGCGCCGTGCTGCAAATGAAAAGTTACGTACTTGTTACCTTGCCAGCTACAGCAAGAGCTACGTGATTTAACCTAACAATTGCTTCTCGCCGTCCACGATGCCCGAACGCGCTTACTTCCCGGCAAGCGTTCGGATGTAATTGATCAAACTCCAGCGATCCGTGTCCGATAGTCGCGTGCCATCGGCTTTTTTCCGTTGGTGATCTTCAAGAAGAGAGCGCCGTCAGATTCGTTTCGCGATTCAGACAATCTCGCCGGCTGGAATACTGAGTTGGAGAGCGGTCACGGCAGTCGCCGTCCCCGGAGGGCCCATGACACGAGGGACAATGTTGGGTATAAAGGTTTTGCCCAGCAGCGACAGATGTTTGACTTAGGCCGAGTGGATTTTTCTTTGCCGCTTCAGTCGGTGGTGCCCGCCATTTTGTCTCTGACACCGAACTTGCCGCGACGAGTCGGTCAAACAACACACCGAGAGCCGTCAGAAAGGTGATCCCTTGTTTGATGCTTACCTTAACGTGGCGGTTCAATGTCGACGCAGCGAATAGTGAAGACGTGTATGTGATTATCGAGTTCATACCCCTAGGATCGAACTTTCATATGCCAAACTGGCCATGAATAAAGGCACACGGTCAGCGAGCAAGTTAGGCTCGCGGCGGCGGTGAAAGCTTTCCCGGTTACTGCGCCAGCGGGCTAACTTCCGGAGAGCTGATGGTATAACCAACGTGGCGGATGGTTTGAATTAGCGGAGGATCGCCGAGCTTTCTTCGCAGCCGGCCGATGAAAACTTCCACCAGCTTGGCGTCGTACTCATGCGCATGTTCCCACACGCGTTCGCACAACTCCGTGCGCGTGAAGATTCGGCCGGGCTCGCGCATCAACATCTTGAGCAACATCAGCTCGCGCGGTGAAAGGTCGATGCGTTGTACGCCGCGGTGAACATCGTGCGTGACCAAGTCGAGTGTGAGATCGCCGAGGCGCAGGGAAACGGCCGGTTCCTCGTGGTAGCGACGGCCGAGTGCGCTTACGCGCGCCACCAGCTCGCGCATGGCGAATGGTTTCTTTAGATAATCATCGGCTCCGAGTTGCAATCCGGTCACTCGGTCGTCTATGGCGCCGCGCGCAGTCACCACCAACACGCGATTGACCAGATGTTGCGCGCGCAAACGTCGCAACACCTCAAAGCCATCGATCCCAGGCAGGCGAATATCGAGCACGATGAGGTCAAAGGGCTTCTTGCGCACTTCGTCCAAAGCAGCTTCACCATTGTAAACGGTTTTCGCATTATGACCGGCCTCGATCAACGCCGCAGCGATTTGCCTTGCCACTGGCACTTCGTCTTCGATGATGAGAATCCGCACGACTGTCCAAAAAAAGATGCAGCTTATAAATCGTTTCCGTTCAAAATATGTACCACGCTGTTCCTCCTCGCCGTGGGAATAGGTCGCTTCACTTTGAAGACTTTAGAAACTCAGCGATGGCGCGCTGCTCCTGGCCACTAATGTTGGCACGCAAACGCATGTGATGAACGATCACATCCCATTGCGCGTTGCGATACATTGTGGCCGGTCGAATATTATGGCAGCGCAGACAGTTGTTAGAAGCCAGAAAGGGGGCGAGAATCACCATCATTACCGCGTTGCGTAGTGAAAGAGCTTGCATGACATCAAAATAACACCGCACAATTGCAAACAATCTGTTGTTGCATGCAAGGCGACAAAAGTAACGAGGTTGTTACTTTTCTCGAAGCGCTAGCTACGTGATCGCGCCACGGAGCGGCGCCATGTTTCAGTGGTGTTCACGCGCGTCGAGCGTGTAACCAACGTGACGCACGGTGTGAATCAGCGGAGGATCACCGACCTTTCGTCGCAACCGACCGATGAACACTTCGACCAGCTTTGTGTCGTATTCATGTGGGTGTTCCCAAACACGTTCGCACAGCTCGGTGCGCGTGAAAACACGGGCAGGCTCCCGCATCAGCACCTTGAGCAACATGAGTTCCCGCGGGGAAAGCTCGATTCGTTTCGCACCCCGGTGGACATCGTGACCGGCCAGGTCGAGGATGAGATCACCAACCCGAAGGTTCAGTACTGGCTCTTCCGGGTAACGCCGGCCGAGCGCATTCACGCGAGCCACCAGCTCGCGCATTGCAAAGGGCTTTGGCAAATAATCGTCGGCGCCAAGTTGCAATCCAGTGACCCGGTCTTTCACCTCACCCCGAGCCGTAAGCATCAGCACGCGGCTGGCCATGTGCTCCGAACGCAAATGCCGCAGGACGTCAAATCCGTCGATGCCGGGCAGGATGACATCGAGCACGATTAGATCGAACGGTTTCCGTTTTGTTTTATCCAAAGCTCGCTCACCGTCATGAACGACCGTGGGATCGTGCCCAGCCTCGGTAAGTGCCGAAGCGATTTGCCTTGCCAACTGGACATCATCTTCAACCACGAGGACGCGCATTAATTTTCGAATGGTGCAAGGTTAAAATCTTATCGTGAATTGGGCTGCGAACAGGTGATTATCTTCACCTTCGCCTGTTGTTTGGTGTTGAAAATCATACTGAAGTTTTAGCTGTACGTGTGGCGTAAAGCGATACGTTGCAGCGATGTCGATTCTGCCCAGGTCCGGACTCCATTGGACGTTATTGCCGAAGCCATCACTGACTGTGCCGAAGAGCTGTTGATTCCAGCGAACCGCGCCAAAGAACTGCGGCGTAAACTTATATTTTGCTTCGATGTAGTAAGCAAATGTATCTGCGTCGCCAACGTTCGGAACCTGGAACCGCGCTTCATAAAATTCGGCCCACAATTGCAGATGATGCCAGGCGAAACTGGCATCCTGCCCAAGAACAAATTCGCGATAATCATCGATGTCGCGTCCCGGCGGCAACGTGGGTTCGGCTTCGCGCCGAAAATACGGGCCTTCACTTGCTGACAAGCCAAAATTCCACGCCTCGTTAGGCCGAAAACCGATCCGCGAACTGAAAGTCGGATTTTCGAAACCGTTCTCCGTAATAAGCCAGGATTCCGGGCGCGACGAGAGAGATGCATTCTTCATTTCTATCGCGTAATCGAACCAACCCAGTTTTCCTGAGATAGAAAAGCCACTCGCGTAACTGGGTCCCCAAATCACCGGATTAAATGCGTACTTTGGAGCATAAGAAGGGCCGTTGATGAAATCGGCCGGTGAAAACGGAGCGTATCTATCCCGAATAGCCGTGACATTTTCATAAACTAACGGAGCGTTGATAAACGGGTTGTCCCACGACAAGTGTCGCGGGACCCAATTGCCGACAACGGTTGCGAATTTGCCGGCCTCCAAAGTAATACGGCCATCCTCCCACGGCGTAACCCGAAGCGCGTATTCATCCAGGCGAATTTGAGCGCCGTGATCGCTGGGATCAAAACCACGATCGAGTTGTGAGTGCGCAAAGAAATAAATCTGCGGTCCGATTTGTGTGTCCAGAAAGAGTGTCAACCGCGGGTTGAAAAGATTGTCGATCTTTGAGTCGATGAGACCAGGTGCGGGCTGTTGGAAGTTGTAAAATTCAAGATCGAGTGTGCCGCTCAATCGTGCGCGCAGATTGTCTTGGAATGCAGAGATCGTGAGCGCTGTGTCGAGCTGATCGAGAGAATCATCGATATCGAAAGCCCACGCCGTGCAGGCAAAAACGCACAGGCTGAAGGCGTGCAACTTCATGCAACTGGATTAACACCGTCCGCGGCAGGAAAGCGCACCTCAAATTCGGTCCAATCGTTTTCCGAACGCACCAGGCGCAATTCGCCGCCATGCAGCCGGGCCAGTTCGCGCGCCAAATTCAACCCGATCCCGTGACCCGAAGCAGCCGACGGCGTCGAGTTATGATGAAACCGTTCGAAGATGTTTTCACCGGGTGGAATTGTGCGGCTCGTATTGCCGATAGTCAGCACAACTTCAGCGGCGTTGGCGTGCGCGCTGACCCGGATCCGTCCGCCGGGGCGATTGTACTTTCGCGCGTTCTCCAGGAGATTTTGCACAATCAGGGACGTGTATTGTCTTTCGCCGGCTACGTAGAGGCCGACTGGAAATTCTTTATCGATCTTCACATCAGGCGAATCGGGAAGCGCGCCAAGATCATCAAGCCACTCATCAATGAGCTGGCTAAGGTTTACCGGTGTCGATGCGATTTGAAGATGGCCGGCGTCCATGCGCGACAAAAGAAGCAAATCGTCAATTACGCCGGTCAAACGATGCGTTTGATGGAGCAAACCCGACAGCTCCTCGTAAATCTCCGGTTTAAAATCCTCGCGCCCCAGCAATGATTCGATGCCAACACGAAGAACGGTGACCGGGCTTTTCAACTGATGCGAGGCGTCAGCCGAATATCGTGTCGATCGCTCCAATTCGTCAGCGGTCGTAGCGAGTGCGGCTTCGGCGCGTTGTCGTTGCGCGCGGTTTTGCTCTGAATCCAGCGCCAGCTTCTTTACCGGCGCCGAAAACGTCAGCGCGACCAAATGGCTTGCGACGAAACCGCCTAACAAAAGCAACGCGCCCGCGCCGCCAATTTGCCAGCGAAGCCGCTGCAACTGTGCCTTCGAATCCGCCAGTGGATAAACGCAAATTTCGTAAGCGGGCGGAAACAGAGAACCGGGATTGAGCCGCTTATAAAAAAGGAGCTGTGGCGCGCCATCGATGTTGACACGAAAATTGTTTTCCGCGCGATCCGGGAGTTGCCGGACTGCAGTGGCTATTTTTTCGCTTAGCGATGCCTCTTCAGATTTCGGAAGCGAGGGCAAATGCAATTGGCCGTTCACCCATATGCCGCTTTTCATCTCCACGCCCGCGTCCGTCTGCCTGGGCTGAAACGGCTTGAACCCGACCACGAGGGCCGAAATGACATCGCCCGTGTCGGTCGAAAAAATCGGCACCGCCAGAACTTCAGCAACACCGCCTCCATGGGTGCCGGCATTTTCCTGGACGTATCCGATCTGCTGCGTCTCAGGCAATTTCGTCAAGGACAGTTGTGCTTCCGCTTTGCGGCCCAGTTGCCCAACTTCCTTCGGATTCGGCGGTTTCAGGACGGCCCCTGTGTCATCAAGAAACCGATAGAATGTTGCATGGAGCGATTGCGCCGCCTGCTCCGGCGGCGGTTCTTCGCCTTCCATTAAATCGCGCAACTCATCGTTTGCACTCGGATACAATAGATCGATGGCATTATCCTCGATGGCTGCGTGGATCCGTGACTTCGCGGCGAGCGCATTGCAGCGATCGGCCAGTGTTGCGTGACGCAATTGCTCGAGTTCATGCAATGAAGAAAGTTCAGCCTGAAAATTCTCCTGCAAATTTCGTTCTGCATCGGCTGCGACCTTGCGCTGCGCGAGGTAGAGACCAAGTATGGTCAGGGCTGCGACAATAATCATCATGGCGGTGAATAACCGGGTACGAAAGCTTGCTACGTCCTTGTCTCTCGCTTGGTCGGGAGCATTCATGGGAAATCAACGTTCAGCGTTTGTCCGTTCTTCAAGTCAACAGGCTTCTCTCGCGTAGTCGTGCTGTCGATCCATGCCTTGAGCGTGTAGTGACCCGCTGGAAGTCCACTCAATCGAAAGTGTCCAGATGTGTCTGTCATCATGAAGTACGGAGTATTCAAAACGAGAATCAACCCCCGCATGTGTTCGTGAATGTCACACCGCAATGTGACCAGGCCCGGCTTGTCGAAAACTTGCGACGGGATCGGCCGCTCGTCCGGCCGATAACGCCCAAGATCAAATCGTTTGGCGGGCGAATACGAAAAAATGTTGTGATAAGTGTCATCAAGACTTGGGAATTCAACCTTCGTTCCAACTCGCACGGGCAGCAGCGCTGGAACGAACGTCAAATTTTTTTGCGTGACTTGTTTCATCGGCAGCGAAACCGGTTGGGGGAAAGAACCATCGAGATAAACCACTGCCAGCGGCGGTTGGGTGGAAAGAACGCCGCCTTTGGTGACGATCTGGTAGCGTTTCGCCTGCACCGGCGCCGAATGCGATTTCGGCAGTTCCACGCGTCCCTCTACCGTGGCGCTTGCCGAAAGCGCCACGGGAAGCAACGGAAGAATCGCGCTACACCAAAGCAACCCGCGCAAACGCATTTTATCGCTAGTTTAGCAGGCGTTTCATCGGACGAAAGTGTTTGCAGCCGCGTCGAAAAAGTAACAAAGCCGTTACCTTTTGTGGCGATGCGCGATTCAGCGTCGCTTCTGAATCGCTTCCTGATGGTCCTTTGGTCTTTGCGCGTTTGCCTCGACAGCTTTGGGGTTCAGTGCCGCCATTGCCGGCAGAGTGAAAAAAATCGTCGCGACCAGACTCCAGAAAATTCCGATGGCGCATGCGATGCCAAGGCCGGTAAGGGCCGGGTTGCGCGCAAGAGCGAGCGAAGCGAAACCGCTCACCGCGGTCAAACCCGCGAGGAGAACGGGCTTTACCACGCCGGCAACATCATGCTCGATTTCGCGTGTTTTTTGCCAGACCAGCACAACATAGATCCCGTAATCCACACCGATTGCCAGAACGAGACGGAACGAGAGCACATTCAGCAGATTCAAATGGACGTTGAGCAGTTTCATCGAAGCGATCATGGCTCCGATGCCGAAGGCGAGCGTGATCACCTGGATGAGCCACAATCGAAGGTCGCGGTACAAAAGGGCCAGTAACGATATGTCGAAGATCGCCATAAGCGCGCTGATGATGAGGAGTTGATGATGCGACCATGGCTGGAGATCGGCCAGCGCGTAGCTCCAGCCGGAGAGAATCATCGGCACTCCAGCCACCGGCAGCTCGCGTCCCAGCTCCTGGCTTTGCGCGTGGGTGGCGACCCGCTCATTGGTTGTAACAAATCCAGTTGTTAGTGACGGGTCCCTTCCGAAGTAGCGGTCCACTAGGAACCACCAGCTCGATGATTCCGGCAATTCGCTCCGCCAGTTTGGCAGGGGCACGTTTTGATCGGCAACATGTTGTAAGTCGTCGAGCAACGTGAATGCCGGCTCGAACGAGTCGCGGCTGAATCCTTCGGCGTCCAGCGTTTGCTCCAGCGTTTCGCGCGCTCCCTGGAAGTTGATCGTGCTCAATCGTTGTCGATTTGCTTGCATCCAAGTTGGTGACGGACAAAGCGCCGCGGGGGTGGAGAAGTTTTTGATTTTGCCCGCTGCCCGGAGCTGCCGCCAATGTGCGGAGATTTTTTGCCAGTAATCGTGAAGTTGCTGCGGATTTTTCTCGTGAACGATTGCCAACACCGGCTCCCAACGAACAGGCATTTTGTGCATGATTTCCTCGAGAGCGCGACTTGCACGGATGTTTTTCGGCTGCAATGAACGGGTGCTGGCTTCGAAGCGGAGTGGGGGAACCGGCGAAAAACCAATGGCAGTCAGAAGCAACAAAACTATCCCCGAAGAAATCAGCAGGGGCGCGGGTCTGCGCACAGTCCATCGCACGTAATTTCTCACAACCTCGAAGAGCCAATCATGGCGAGCAGCTCCGTGTCGCTCGCGGACAAACAGGAACAAAATCGAGCACATGAACAGGCCGGCGACGAAAATGCCGATCGCAATGAGCACACCAAGTTGGGAAAAGCTCATCGCGCCGCTTAGCACCAGCGCAAGAAATCCTACAGCCGTGGTGAGCGCGCCAAAGAAAACGGCGCGTCCGAGTTTTGCCACTGACGTGGCGATGGCCTGCTGATGCGATTCTCCATCGGTGCGCGCCTGATGGTAGCGTCCGATGATGAGAATTGCGAAATCCACGCCCAGCCCGACCAGAATCGCGCAGAAGGCGACGCTAATCATGCTGAGTCGTCCGAAAAGAAGCTGTCCGGTTGTCAGTGCTACCAGGCAAGATAGGAGAAGACAGAATGCCATGCCCACCAGCGGCAGCCATCGGCGAAAACCTGCAAAGAAAATGATGCCTACCAGCACGACCGATCCAAGCAATGTGGCCACAACGTCGTAACGCATGCTCAGCGAAATCTCCGACACAAAAGCTGGTCGCCCGGTCACGAGGACTTGTAACGGCGCGCCTTGCCATCCTTCTGTTGCGTTCCTGCGAAATTCATTCACCTGGCGCATCAAACGCTGACATTCAAACGCGCTGACAGTTTTTTGGTTCGTTACAACCAGAAAGATTCGCATGGTGCGATCCGGCGATGTGAGTGGCTCTTCCTGTTCAATCACGGTGCTTTCTGCGAAGGGCTTGAGTGCCGGCGCAATCAGGCCAAGTGGATCGAACGAAAGCTCGAACTCCGGCCGCGGCGAGCCCGCCTCGATCTGTTGACGTAAGCGATGAAGACGATCGCGAATTTTTTCCGGCTGCAAGATCGACATCGTCTCGTCGAAGGCATGCGGTTCGAGATTGAGAAGTAACGGGACCGCAATTGATTGGAGGTCGCGAATGCCTTCGGACGTGGCCATGGGCGAGCCCGTTAGCACGCGGGCGCACCAGGGTTGCTTGCGTAGTCGCTCGGCAAATACCGGCGCGAACTCCTCCAGTTTATCGACATCATTTGGATTGCAGAGGAGCGCGAACGTCAGCTCCCGCGTTTGCTCGAAATCGCGATCGTAGATTTTGAGTCCCTGCACAGATGAAAATCTGCCGGGCAAAACGTTGAAGACTTCAGAATCAAGTCGCAACGACCTGGCAAGAATCGCAACGCAAAAAATAATGAGCACAACCACGCCGCCCCAGACCAGCGCGCGACGCTGAGTGATTGTGCGGGCGATAAAGTCGCTGATGCGCATAGGCTGCGCTAGTGTTCTGCAACAGCGACAGCTTTACAACGCCTTAGCTCATCTCTCAGTAACACGGGCTTTCAAGCCGGTGCATATCCCGATGCGCGACACTAGCCGTTTCAACGGCTTTTGGAGAAAGGGCAATAAGGGAAGCCGTTGGAAACGGCTTTCGCTTGTGATGACGTATAAACACCGGCCTGAAGGCCGGTGTTAATCAGAACCGGAACAGAAACGTCTCGTTGCCGGCGACGTATCGCAGGATCTTCTGATTCGGTGCGTGTAAGAATTGATCTCGCAGCCCGAGCCAGCCGCGCAACTGCAGCGGAGCCTGCGCGGTAGGTCCAGACCAGCCTTGGTGGGTGAATTCTCCTTTCACTTCGGCAAAGGTCGCGTCTTGTCGGATGGACAGCAACGTTATTCCCGGGCCTTTCGCCAGCGTTAATTCAAAATCGCCCGTCTTTGAAAAGCGGACGAGCGCATCGCCAATCAGCGATATTTTGGGGCTTCGATACATAAGCTGACCGGTTTTGGTCTGCCATCCACCAGTCGGTTCAGAGAATTCATGACGCGAGATGGTTGCACAACTTGTTACGCAGAAAACAGCAATCGCGAGCAAGAGAATCAGGTAACAGCGATTGACCTCAATCGGGCATGTAAAAGGCAAGAACACTCGGGCGATTCGGTGAATCGCCCCTACCTTGGGTCTCATCGTGCCGCGCGCACCGTTTCGGCGGACATTGACGCTTCTGCTTTCTTTGGAACGAGCGCGAGTTTTGGCGCGATCGGATGATGGCGTTGCAGCCAAACCAGAAAATAAAATACCCACATCCGCCAGCGGATTGGAAAACTGCTGCCGACATTTCCGCCAAGCACTGCGTTCACGGCCGGCACAAGCCCTAGCACATTGCGCGGCGCAAGGAAAACTTCGATAAATTCTTTGGTATACCAAGCGTTCACGAAGCGAAGATAAACATCCATCCCGCGATTCACCGCGCGCTCATATTGCGGGAACAAACGCTTCGCCTTGCGCGGATGATCGAGCACTTCGTTAAGCGCATCGGCGGCAAGTTCGCCGCTGAACACGGCGAGGAAAACGCCGCTGCTAAAAATTGGATCGATAAACCCGGCCGCATCCCCTGCAAGCAACCAGCGGTCGCCGTGCAATCTCGCGCTGCGATAGGAAAAATCCGCCTCGACGTAAACTTGCGATACGCGTCGTGCGTTTATCATCCGTTTGGCGATGACTGGCTGTTCGGCCAGCGCTTGTTCGAGAAAGTCTTCAGGGCTGAGCTTAGACTTGCGAAAAATTTCGCTATCGAGAACCACGCCAACACTGGTCCGCTCGGCCGTAAGCGGGATCAACCAAAACCAGCGATCGATGGCACGGATCAAAACTGTGAGCGTGCCGTCAATTCCTTCCGCGCGCCAAACACCATCGTAGTGCGCGAAGATCGATAGCTTCTGAAGATGATCGTAAGTTTTTTTAATTTGGAATTGCCTACCCAGAACTGACGTGCGCCCGCTTGCGTCGATGACGTAATGCGCCCGGATAGAACGAGGCGAACCGTCGGATCTGACGTCCAGGTCGACGCCTTCATTCAAGAACTCAACTCGATCGACCGAAGTCTCCTCGTGCACTTCGGCGCCGCATTCGACAGCATGATCCAATAGCACCTTGTCGAAATCGCCGCGTGTGACTTGGTACGAGTGATCCGTTTGCGAGCGATAGCCGTCCTTGAAATAAAACTTGGTTCCATTTTCAGAGCACGCCCCAATGATTTCGCCGCCGAATTTTTTCAGAAACCCGGCGCGCAGAAATTTTTCGTGCAAATCCAGTCGGGTAAATGCCTTCATGCTGAACGGCAGCAACGATTCGCCAATGTGAAAGCGCGGAAATTTTTCGCGCTCGAAGACAATCACGCGCCGGCCCGCGCGCGCGAGCAGCGCTGCGGTGGTGCTGCCAGCCGGCCCTCCCCCGATGATGGCGACATCGTACATGCTGTTGCTCATCGTGTCTTCATGTTAGCAAATTATCCAGATTTTGGTAGGGACGCCGCGCTGCGGCGTTCGGGGCGACAGAGCGCGCGATCCCTTCCGCTTTGTGCTAACGTCTGCATCGGAAAATGAAGCTGATCGATCGATTTGTCAGCCGCGAGTTGCTGGTCAACGTGGCGTTTGCCATTGCGGTGCTGAGCCTTGTTCTCGTGGTGGGAAACATTTTCCGGAAACTTCTTCCTCTGCTGGTAAACCACGATGTTCCGGTGGAATACCTGATCACGTTTATCGCGTATGTGTTGCCGTTCTCGCTGATTTTCACAATTCCCTGGGGATTGTTGACCGCGATCTTGCTCGTGTTCGGGCGGCTCTCCGCGGACAACGAATTGATCGCGTTGCGCTCCAATGGCGTGAGCATTTCGCGCATCTGCATTCCGCTGGGCGCGATCGCGGTGATGTGCACGGGGATTTGTCTCTGGCTCAACGTGCAGGCTGCGCCGGCTGCGCAGGAAAAATTGCGCAGCACGATTTTCGATTTGGCCACGAGGAATCCGATGGCGCTCTTTGGAAGCGATCAGGTCATCGACCAATTTCCCGGGCGCAAGATTTACGTCGGCAAAAAAGAGGGCAACAAGCTCGAGAACATTACTGTGTTCGAGCTGAACCAGCATTCGATGCCGGTAAAGGTCACTTTCGCGCGGACGGGGTTGCTCGAAGCTGATTTGGCCAACAAGCAGATTCTCATGCACCTGTATCAGGCGCGTTACCAGGAGCGCGACCCGAAAGACCCATCGAACCTGCGGAAGATCCGGGACGGCATTAACATGGTGGAAGGCACATTGCCTATCAGCCTGGAAGAACTTTACGAGAAGGAGAAAAAACGGCCAAGCCGGTCTGCGTTGTCGATCGAACAATTGCTTGAGCAATTAAAAAGCGAGGACCGGCAAGAACGCAGCGCCAGCCGCACCGAGATCAACAAGCGCTTTTCATTTCCATTCGCATGTCTGGCCTTCGCAATAATCGGAGTGCCGCTTGGTGTCACCGCGCATCGGCGTGAGACCTCAATCGGGTTCGCCATGGGTTTGATTGTTGCCACCACCTATTTCCTCTTTGTCATCATCGGCGATACGTTGCGCGGCAATCCGCAGGTGCATCCGGAGCTACTGGTCTGGTTTCCCAATGTTCTCTTTATCGTACTGGGTGCCTTTTTGTTCCGCCGGCTGGCGCGGCAATAGGTCTGGTTCGGGATCCCCAACTCGGACGCAATTCATTCTCTAGCGAGTGGACGCAGAATAAGTCGCCAGACTAACATGGCAGTTGTGTGGCAAAGCCTATGATCGAGCGCTTGTTCAAACTGTCTGAGCACAAAACCAACGCGCGAACGGAAGCGCTTGCTGGTCTGACCACGTTTCTGACGATGGCGTACATCATCTTTGTGCAGCCGTCTGTGCTTTCGGGAAAAATGTTCGACACGGATACGGGCATGGAGTTCGGCGCGGTCACAACTGCGACATGCCTTTCAGCCGCGCTGGCAACGGCGATCATGGCGTTCTACGCGCGCTATCCCATCGCCCAGGCGCCTGGGATGGGTGAAAATTTCTTCTTTGTTTTCTCGGCGCTGCCCGCCGCAACCGCAGCTGGGTTTACGAACGCATGGCAGGTTGCGCTGGGCGTGGTGTTCGTTTCCGGTGTTTTGTTTTTGATTCTGTCGCTGGTTGGATTGCGCGAGCTGATTTTCAACGCAGTGAGCCCCAGTTTAAAGAATGGTATCGCGGCAGGTATCGGGCTTTTCATTGCGTTCATCGGCTTGCAGCAGGCCGGTGTAATCGTCAGAGACCTGGGCACCGCCGTGAAGCTGAACACGCATTTCGCATCGCCTGATTTGATTGTGTTTTTCGTCGGTATGCTGACGACAGCCGTTCTGCATGCGCGCCGCGTGAGGGGTTCAATTCTTTGGGGCATAATCGTCGCCACGGCATTGGCGTGTCTGCTCAAGATTGCAATGCCGTACATGCCCGCCAGCATTTCGGCGATGCCTGACGTGAGCGAATCCATGCTCAACGAGCGTTTCGAATTTGCAAAAGCAGTGGTTGCTCTGCCGCCGTCACTTGGTCCGACTTTTCTAAAAATGGACGTCGCGCATGCACTGACGCCGGTAATGCTCCCGTTTGTTTTTGTTTTTCTTTTCATGCTCACATTCGACGCCATCGGCACATTGATTGGCGTATGCGAGCAGGCTGGTTTTATGCGCGATAACAAATTGCCTCGCGCGAAACAGGCCATGGTCTCCGATGCGATTGGTACCGTCGCAGGCGCAGCGATGGGCACGAGCACGGTTACAAGTTTTGTTGAGAGCGCCGCTGGCATGGAAGCTGGTGGACGCACGGGCCTGACGGGTCTGGTTGTCGCTGCGCTCTTTTTGCTGGCGCTGTTTTTCAGTCCGCTCATTGCGATGATTGGCGGCTATCCGCCTATCACAGCCCCGGCGCTAACGATTGTTGGAGCGATGATGATGCAAAATGTAGCGAAGATTGATTGGAAGGATTACACCGAATCGATTCCGGTTTTTCTGATCATCATCGGCATTCCGCTCTCGTATTCGATTGCCGACGGCCTTGCGCTTGGGTTCATCAGCTACGCCGTCATCAAGGCTTTCAGCGGACGGGGTCGCGAAATCAGCTGGCTGACCTACGTGCTCGCGATTGTGCTCGCGTTGTATTTCGTTTTTGTACGAAGTCGAATGAGTTAATCCACTTTACGTGAAAATCGTTGTGGCCACGGTGCTGTGGGCCGTCTTTCTGTGCGACGTGGGGTCGAGGTAACTGGCCACAGGTCCGCACACCGGACGGATTCGTCCTGCGGCGAACCGGTGCCTACAACTCAGGCTTCCTCTGGCTCAACTCCCGGCGGGAGCGAGGGCGCCCTCGCGGGTTTCGGCGAGCCAGGTTGAAAAACTGGCATTCGCACTGGAAGAGCGTGCCAGAGATAAACAGCCACACATGCCAACACCAGGACCGATGCATATGGTCGAATACCATGGAGCACGTCAATGGCCCGCAGCGTCGAATCGAGTTTCTTATCGATCAGCATTACGTGCATGATCATGACCGTGCTCACGACCGAGATGATGAAATGAACGAAGCTTAATCTGATGCTAACTCCGAAGGCGACGGCGCTCACGACCGCGCCCCACATGAGATAGCGCTCGTGCATCTGACCAAGTAGCCCGAACATCAGCAGCCATGGCGCGGCGATGGCAATCAGAACGTGCGTATCCCGACTGCGAAGATGTCGCGCCATGCCTCGCGCGCACAATATCAAAGCGCCAAGATAGGACAGACGAAGTGCCCATTGCAGCGTCAGCTGCAAATCCAGCGATCCGATGTGAACCGACAAAAGAGAGTCTTTCAATGACCAGCCAAGCTTGGAGAGGAGCGATGCAAGGTTGTAGCACGAGCTGATGAAAAGATACGGATAATGTTCGCTGCCGTAAAGAAAACCGACTTGCAACCAGGCGAAGCTGCCGCCGGTGAACGCGCCGACCACTAATACGGCGCATCCTGCAATTCCAGCGAGCCACGCGCCTGAATGGCGATATTCATAGCGCCGGAGCAATAAGAAGGTGACGCCGGCGGCAATAGCAACGGAGATCCAGGCCAGCGGACCACGCAAAACCCACGGCGAAACGATGAGCGCTGTCGTCGCCGTGAAGCCGGCGAGCATGCGCAGCGTGCGGGTCCACCTTTTTTGCCACAACGGCCAGAGAACAAAAAACGGCGCAACGAACAACAGTTGTCCTTTGAGCATTGCGCCCAATGCGAGCAAACAGCCACACCAGAACCACCGATTTTTCAAGGCTGCGAGCGCAGCCAAGAGATAAAAAGGCAGGACCCAGACGTCCCATTGTGGCCAGCCGTGTGCGTCGAGAATCATCGACGGTTCAAGCCATGCAACACTCGCGGCTGCCAGACCACACATGAAAGCGCGATCTTTCAGAGGCAACGCGCTCAGGAGGCGTGACCGCGTTATGCCTGACGACCGCTGCACGCACAGTCGAACTAGGAAGAAAATCGCGACGGCGGAAAGCAGTTCGCACAGCACATTGATCTTCAACAACGCACTGACAAGCTTTGGATGTCCATCATCGACTTCGGGGAATTCGTTGTGCACATGTTTTGCCCACACTCCCATGAGCAGTAGTCGTAGCGGTGGATAATCGAGGGTGTAATCATTTTCGTACGCCTCATCTTTGACTCGGTCATATAGCGCGAAATAGCCGCGAAAGAATCCTGCCCATGAATTGGCAGAAGCTTCATCGGGCGATGAGCGACGGGCTTCTGCAAGAACTTCGTTGCCCCAGTAGAGACCGTTGACAATGTCGTGCTGATAGCGCACGTGCCTCGTATTTTCCCCGATCCAGTGGCGTAGCTGAATTCCCGCGAGGAAAATCGTTGCTACCAGAAGCGCGACGAGAATGGGCCGGATAAATTTACCAGCACGTGCCGAGGTTATTCGCAGACGCAAGAAAGATCGAATGCCCATTCGCCCAAAACAAAAGACAGAAACTTATTTCGACAGGTTACAGCATTTTTTGTTCGAAACTGTGTTCTATCTAATCGTTCGCGAGTTCAGCCGCCGCCGCATAACACCGCAATTGATTGCATCAATCCGGTATTCTGTAGCCCGTTGCCCTGCCTGCCGCGCCGAAGCCGAGTGGGCGACGCGGGGGGGTGGGCTTGTAAGAATGTCGCGGTTTATCGCGTGAAGAAACTGACTACCGTGTGCACAGCTCTTCTTGTACCCTTCACAGTGCTATGCGCGACGTTCTTCGCCGTGATCGCAGTGTTCTTCGCCACGTGTCGTGCGGTGCGAACAGGCCCCGCCTGAACGCCGCCAACGCAGACAGCGAATGCGAGAATGACTGAAAATAACGCTTTCATAGTACTTAAATTTCGTAAGTGAGGCGTCGGGTGCGCTTATCCCAGGCGCAATTAAGCGTTTGCCGGTTGCTGAACAGAATCGCCGCGCAAAATATACGCCCGCACTCTTTCATCTAGCGATCCAGCGTAGCTCAGTGGTAGAGTCTCGACGCAGTCGGGATTAACCGATTGACAGTTGCCGCGAGAGAATCGCTACGCGAAGATGTCCGCGGCCTGCAATTTAACATTACGATCCAGCGTAGCTCAGTGGTAGAGCGGTCGGCTGTTAACCGATTGGTCGTAGGTTCGAATCCTACCGCTGGAGCCAAATTTTAAACTGCTTGAGTAGAGCAGTTTCTCCAGCTGGCAGGACCGGAAAAACAAGAAATGCCAGCAGATCAATCCGGGAATCCACAATTCGTGCGAGCTCTGTCACTACTCGCTAACGGAAAAAATTCAGCGCGTTCATTCTCTTCAACATGCAGAAAAACGTGCAACTCAAATCAGAGAAAATGCGGAACGCCGCGCCTATCATGAGTTGCTCTACCAGGCAAGAGCGTCTCAGACTGGTGTAGCAAAAACTGTCGGTCCGATCCGATCAAGAATCGAATTAGCGTCTCCGGTAGACGCTATGGCTCTCTGTTGGACGCCCGCCGTTTTTCCATAGGTTGTACTCTGCAGCAACCAAGGACAACACGGTGTGCCGGTCATCCTGATTCTTCAGGTCATAATTGCTGAAGTAAGCCGGATGGGCGAAAGCACTGCTGCCGCCTTCCGCATCAACTTTTCGTTAAGATCCAAAAGCGTTATCTCTACGGGGCAGCCCGCGTCAGCAATCATCCGCCGTTCTATGCCCGCAGCGCCAGAACAGAGCGACAGTATCCGAACCGGCCGATGCTCCCGCTCATACACGGAACGAATGCGCTTCGGAAAATCCGGCCGCCGAATCGGAATAAGGCTCCCCAATACTCTGTGTGCGTAATCAAATACATTCTCGCCTTCCCTAACCTTTGCTGACGGAAGGTTCAGCAGAGATTCCGCCGTAATCGGATCGTCGGACTTGGCTTTATGTGCAGAAGGGGTTTTCGGCAGCAGCTTAAAGCTTGAGGCATCTTCTCCTCCGTCATCCGCTTTGCGATTGGGGTACATCTCATGATTATACGCTGCGTTGAAGCATTCAATTGTCCTTTGGATTCGGCGGGATCGATGAGTGCGCTCAGTTAGCAGGCTGATTCGGTCGTTCGGCCCGGCGACCCACTTAAGAACTGCAAGCGCTGACTCGAGGCTTTCGCAGCCGGTACGAGAGGAGCACCGGAGTCCCAGATTTCCGCAGCGGTTCCGCAATATCGACAAATCAAGTGTGAAATTCGAGTCTCCATTGTCGCGATTCATCGGCCCTTCAAGCAGTATGATTCTCGCCGATCTATCATCGTCGGGTTTAAGGAAGGCCTGAAACGAAAATCCTTCGGCGTTCTTCTCGTCTATCACGGACCCAAGCTCACACGACATCGACGTGTCGCGCGAAAAATGCATCAGAGGACCTACCGCCGTCTGTCCGACACCAATAGAGAGTGCTAAATGAACGTTACCGCATCTTTTTATCAGGACCCGTAGCGGCTTCGTGGCTAATGGTGGGGATTCATTTTCCACGGCAAAATTTGCCACGTCCTCGCTGGGAAAAAATTCGTCGACCGGATGAGCAGTATTCATCAGTTTTCCGACGGGCGATGCTAGTCTTATAGACATCTCCGGAATTGCAACCGTTCATGGGCGATTGTTAATTCGTCAGTTGAATTTGCCGTTGCCAGCAAAGTGCAGTTAAAAGTACGCGCGAATAGCCCGCTCGCATGGTTATCGCATTCGCAGGAAAATGCTACCGACGCAGGATAGGGCAAAAAGATTGGTTGCGGGGGCTGGATTTGAACCAGCGACCTTCAGGTTATGAGCCTGACGAGCTACCAGGCTGCTCCACCCCGCGCGCCTAAAATACTTTCATGGCAACCATGCGCAAATCGAAAATCCGCCAAGATCGCTAGTCGCGGTTGCTTTCGTGTTCACCGCGGCTTCGTTCACGTGTGAGCGGAGAAATTCTTGTCGGTACCGCCAGCTGGTCGGATCCCGGGTTTGTCGAGCATTGGTATCCGAAGAAGATGCCGGCGGGCGACCGGCTCGGTTGGTACGCCCAGCATTTCGAGTTGGTCGAGGTGAATTCGACATTTTATTCCGTGCCGGAACTGCGAATGGTGGAACGCTGGTGCGCAGCGACGCCGAATCAGTTCACGTTCGATGTGAAATTGCACCAGCTGTTTTCGTTTCACTCGACGCCGGCAAAGTTGTTGCCTCCAGATTTGCAAAGGCGCGCTGAGACGGACGCGAAGGGAAATGTGAAATCGACACCGAATTTGCAGGAAGCAATGCTTAAAACTTTTCTGCGCTCGATGTCGATCATCCGGAGTACTGGCAAGCTGGGCGTATTACTTCTGCAACTTTCGCCGGCGTTCTCTCCGCGGAAACATCAACTAAACGAACTCGAGCCGTTAAGCGAGATGTTGAGCGACTACGATCTTGCGATCGAGTTTCGAAGTCGCAACTGGGCTGTCGGCGATCAATTGGGATCGACACTTGATTTCATGCGAAAACGTCACGCAATTTTTGTGAACGTGGACGCACCGGCATCGGATCATTTCACCGTCATGCCGTCAGATGTGGACGAAGTGACAAACCCCAGGGCTGCGTATCTGCGGCTGCATGGGCGTAACGCAAAAGCGTACATCACAGGCAAAACGGTGGCCGCGCGTTTCGATTACGATTACAGCGAGAAAGAGATCGCGGAGGTCGCAGCGCGCAGCAGAACACTGGCAAAGGAAGCGCGCGAGGTGCACGCGATTTTCAACAACAACAATCTCGACTACGCTCCGCGGGCGGCGCTTCGCCTGCGCAAGGCACTCGGCCAGATCGTCAATGCAGCGGCTGAGACACCGGAGTTGTTCTAAGTTGCGGGGATGCAGCCCTCTCATCTGTCATTCTGATCCTGCATACGCAGGAGAAGAATCTCAGATCAATTGCGACCGATTCTCGCTAGCCAAGAACCAGAGGTGTTTCGCTTCGCTCAACATGACAGATCCGGTTTGTGAGATCGATGATAGCTGAGCAACTCAATTCATCTTGCTGCGTTTGCCCCAAACTTGGAAGATCCTCGGCAAACTCATCACTGTTTCGCGGGCCGCCGCCGCCTGACTCAGCTCAGTCAGAATCTGTTGCACTTCAACTTCTGTAGCTAGTCCTTCGGAAATTAGTGCCTGCGATATCCGCGACATGGTGATCGGCGCCATCAATTTGCCTTCTCCGTGAATGTGAGTGGGTTGTATTACGCTAAGTTCAACCGCCTGGACCCCGGCTCTGCGAAACATCGCCGGTAGTTTGGGTCCTATGTCTGGATCGCCGCCTCTCCGCTGCACTATTTTCTGATACAGCTCCTTGTAGCGTTCGTATGCCGCACACGTTGGATAACAAAAACTCCCTGAGAAATCTGTGTCCTCGATCACGATGATTCCGCCCGGCCGGCAGGCTTCCATCATCGCGGCGAAACAGTTCTCCGGCTGGCTCAAGTGCGAGAGCAAAAACCGCGCGTAAACCAGATCGAACTCTTCCTGGCGCAGGCAGCCGCAAGCATCCGTCTGTTGAAATTCGACGTTGGCTACGTGTTCTGCTTCGGCATCTTTTCGCGCCAACGCGAGAATTTCTGTATCTGCGTCTGTGCCGATAACTCGCCCTCGCGGCCCGACGATACCCGCCATCAAGAGCGCCACATGGCCTCCGCCACAGCCCACGTCCAGACATTCCATCCCTCTGCTCAGACCGACGCGATCCAGTAGTTGCGCGGTGGTCGGCAGCAGCACGCGAGCGAGGAGGTCGAGGCGGTTTTTGCCGTCTTTGCCTCCGCAAATCGCGTAGCCCCGCGGCGTTTCAGATCGATCCATTGAAGTATTGCCTGTAGCTGCGGGCGTTGACCGCGGCAAATGGAATGAAATCCCATCCAGTTGAATTCAAATCAAACCGCGCGGCAGCTTTGCAGACTTGGATTTATTTTGGCGTATCTTCGAAGGGTGCACGAGTCACATGAGGTAAGCGAGCCGGTTTACGAGTCGCGATTGCCAAGACCACTGGCGCGGCTGAAGGGCTGGCTCGCGGCGCATCACATGACGTTGTTGTCGATTGCTGATACGCCGCACTCCATCGCTCTCGGGTCGGCGATCGGAATTTTTTTTGGCTTCACGCCGCTCTATCCGCTCAAGACGCTGTTGTCGATTGCTGTGGCGTGGGTTTGCCGTTGCAACAAGATCGCAGCTGCGATTGCCGTGACGGTGCACGACGTCGCCATTTGGGCGATGCCCGCGCTCTATCTTGCCGAGTATCAATTGGGATGCTGGACTTTGAGTCGCTCTCCAGCCCAGCGCGTGCATTTTCGCCAGTTTGGACTGCGCGACTATGTGCAATGGCATGTATTTTCACGGGTCGTTTGGCCTACCTTCTGGCCGGCCTTTGTAGGTTCGCTTTTCCTCGCGATTCCTTCGGCGATAATTATTTATTTTCTTATTCGCTTGCTGCTTAGCCGTGCCCGAACGCCGCAGAAAAGCGAGGAACAGCCGATACTGTAGCCGCGGGCGTTGACCGCGGCGGCGCTGTGCGTGTGTCAAACTCGCGGGAACACCGAGGTCGGCGCCCTCGGCTACAGCCAATGCGTTTGCGAATTAGATTGCGCCGATTAAGGTGCTGCCGTTCGGGGGTGTTTATGCATTTGTCGCTTCGATTTTTCATCATTTTCTCGGTCATTTTCGTGAGCGCGTCCGTTCTTCGGACGGCGACTGCGGCACAGGCATACGTTATTGCCGATGCGCAAACGGGCTACATTTTGGAGGAACAAGAGCCGAAACAGAAATTGCAAGTGGGTAGCCTCACGAAGATCGCCACGGCGAGTGTCGTGCTCGATTGGGCGGAGAAAAAATCAGGCGATCTGAACCAGGTCGTTACCATTCCGCAGGCGGCGTTTGTTGGGATCTCCGAAAACCACATCGGCTTTCAGCCCGGCGACAGCATCACGATGCGTGATCTTCTCTACGCCGCGCTGGTGCAATCGGACAACATCGCGGCCTACACACTGGCGCACCATGTCGGGTCGCAGTTGGGATCGCTCCTGCCGAGCGACGTTTCCTCGAAATTCACGCCCGTGGATGCGTTCGTTACTCAGATGAACGCGCTGGCCAAGCAATTGAACATGGAGCGAACGCGTTTTGTGAACCCGCACGGTATCGATTACAGGGTCAAGCCGCTTCCCTATTCAACAGCGGAAGACATGGCGCGTCTGACTCGATACGCAATGAACAAGCCGAGCTTCCGTTTTTATGTGTCGCAAAAAGAACGCCAAATTTCATTCAATCGAGCCGGTCACCAGCTCAATTACATGCTTCGCAACACGAACGAACTTCTTGGCAAGATGGGTATCGACGGAGTCAAGACCGGCACCTCAGCCCGGTCCGGCCAGTGTTTGATTCTCTACGCTAACCGTGAGTCAGAAGTCGTTCGCCAGGGCCATGCGGAGACTGTGTATCCGCGTCATTTGATGATCGTGCTCCTGGGCAGCACGAATCGATTTAATGAAGGAGCGTCGCTCTTGCAGCGCGGTTGGCAGCTTTACGACCAATGGGCGGCCGCCGGTCGTCTCGCCGATCCAAAAAAATTGCTTTAACTCGCGAAAGCTTTCGGAGCTGATTCTGCTATAGAAAAGATGAAGCCGCGGATTGGTGTTTTAACCAGCGGTGGCGATTGTCCGGGACTCAACGCGGTGTTGCGAGGAGTCGTGCTCGCCGCGGAAAAACTCGATTGAGAAGTGCTCGGTTTCCGCGACGGATTCGAAGGGCTTCTTCCGCCCGGCGATCATGTTGTTCTCGATCGCAAAAGCGTTGATGGAATCATGGCGTTGGGGGGCACGATCATCGGCACGAAGAATCACGGCCATTTCGCGGCTAAAGTCGGCGCCGGCGATCGCACCCTTGCGCCCGTGCACGTAATTGCAGGCGCCAAGAAGATCCTCGATGAGCTTCAGGTAAAAGCGTTGATCATTGTGGGTGGCGACGGATCGATGGTCACAGCGCAACAATTGCAGGAGGCTGGCATCAACGTCATAGGCGTGCCAAAGACAATCGACAACGACCTCGAAGCCACGGCGATGACCTTTGGGTTTGACTCGGCAGTAGGCGTGGTGATGGACGCGCTCGATCGGTTGCACACGACTGCCACAAGTCACAAACGCGTCATCGTTGTCGAGGTAATGGGACGCCACGCCGGCTGGATTGCGTTACACGGCGGTATCTCCGGCGGGGCAGATATCGTTTTGATTCCTGAGATCCCGTTTGATCTCGAAAAGATCGCAACGGTGGTCAAAATGCGCGGCGCGGCTGGATATTTGGGGACGGTGGTCGTTGTCGCCGAAGGCGCGACACCGAAACATGGCGAACAAGTGAAACGCGAAGTCGAGGGTGGCGAATCTCGGCTGGGCGGGATTGGCGAAGTCGTGGCACGCGAAATTGCCAAACGCACAGGCAAAGAAACGCGCTGTTGTGTGCTTGGTCACCTCCAACGCGGCGGCCCGCCTACGACATGGGACAGAATTCTCGCCACGCGCTTCGGCGTAAAAGCTGTGCAATTAGCGAACGAAGGTCACTTCGGCTCGATGGTCAGTTATCAAAACTATCAGGTGCGCCACGTGCCAATCGCCGAAGCGGTCAATCGTCTCAAGCTGGTTCCGCCCAACGGTGAGCTCGTCCAAACTGCGCGCGACGTGGACATTTCGTTTGGCGAGTAGATTTGCCTCGCACAACGGACACCAAGGAAATCTTTTGATTCATCTAAGACCTTTGTGATCCTTTGTGTCCTTGGTGTGATGTGATGAAAATCGTCCTCGCGTATTCCGGCGGCCTCGATACTTCGGTCATCCTGCGCTGGCTCAAGGAAAATTATCAGGCCCAGGTAATCGCTTTTTGTGCCGATATCGGCCAGGAAGAAGAACTCACTGGTTTGGAGAAAAAGGCCCTAACAAGCGGCGCATCGAAATGCATCATCGAAGATCTCCGCAAACAATTCGCCTGCGATTTCATTTTTCCGATGTTCCAGGCCGGAGCGATTTACGAGGGCCAGTATTTTCTCGGCACCAGTATCGCGCGTCCGCTTATTGCCAAGCGCATGGTCGAGATCGCGCGAGCTGAGAAGGCAGACGCGATCGCGCACGGCGCGACAGGGAAGGGCAATGATCAGGTCCGTTTTGAATTAACAGCCGCGGCGCTTGCGCCCGATCTACGTGTGATCGCGCCGTGGCGTGAAGAACGTTTTCGTAAACAATTTCCCGGTCGCGCCGAGATGATTGCGTTTGCTCGGAAAAACAAACTTCCAGTCGAAGCCACCTCGGAAAAACCGTACTCGATGGATCGCAATCTTCTCCACATCAGTTACGAAAGCGGCGTGCTGGAAGACCCATGGTTCGACGCCAGCTCAAGCGAGATGCGCGGCATGTACAAATTGAGCGTCGCGCCCGAAGACGCGCCCAATGAACCGCAATATGTCGAACTCGAGTTTGAAAATGGGAATTGCGTTGCCGTGAACGGAAAAACGCTTTCGCCCCTCGGCGTTTTGCAACAGCTCAATAAACTCGGCGGCAAACATGGGATCGGCCGCGTGGACATTGTCGAGAACCGTTTCGTCGGAATGAAAAGCCGCGGCGTTTACGAGACACCCGGCGGCGCGATTTTGCATTTTGCGCATCGCCAAATGGAATCGCTCACCATGGATCGCGAAGTGATGCATTTGCGCAATAGCCTGATTCCAAAATACAGCGAACTCGTTTACAACGGTTTCTGGTTCTCGCCGGAACGCGGAGCGCTTCAGGCGCTGGTCACAGAAACGCAACGAGACGTAACCGGCGCTGTACGCCTTAAGCTTTACAAAGGCAACATCATCGTCGCCGGCCGCAAAAGCCCAAAGAGTCTCTATGATCCAACGATCGCAACAATGGAACGCGATGCTTCCATGTTCGACCAGAGCGACGCTACTGGCTTCATTCGCCTAAACGCGTTGCGACTAAGGCTGCGGGCGATGCTCAAGGATCAGGGCGATTAATCCGTGACATTGCTTGTCTCGATACGAGAGTAGCAACACCCACCTAGCTGGCAATAGCGCTCAAATAGTTCTTCGGAACGTTCTTTTTTCAAAGCCTCTTATGGGATTATCGCGAAAATACAGTCGGTTCATCTGAGAAGCGGAAAGAAATACCGCGAGTCAGGTCTTGCTTACTACATCGAGCTTTACCGACATGAATGCCCGATTCACATTTCGAAATTTTGTCTCCAGTCCTTTCAGAACGCCTTCAAAGACCGTTCTCAATTCAGCGGCGGTATTTTTCCTTTCAATATAGGCTGACACATAGCTTGCGGGTGTTTGCACCGCAGTAATACCGCCGACCGTTTCTATGCGCTCAATCATTCGATCGCACTGCACGTTGTTATCTAATGAACTCGGTTCCTCGAGAAAATAAAACATCACGGTCACGAGAAATCTTTTTTCCTTCTCACCAGGAACGCTTTTGAGAAGATCGGTGGCGTTGTTCCGTAGCTGGTCTCTGATTACCGACCCCTCCTCGCGACCTTCGATCAGTTTACGCTTCACTTCGCGGACTTCCCAATCCGCGTAATCAGAATCTGGAGGGAGCGCTCTTATGCTATCCAGAAATAATTTGCGATAGAACAAATTGATCTGTTGGAGTTGCTCAAAGGCCGGCTGCAAGATTTCGGAAAAGATTTTTTTTCGGCGTTTATTGCGACTCTCGACGAGTTTAATTAGCAGTTCGAAAATCTTCGCGATTGAAACGCTAATGGGCTCCATCGCAGAAGATGCTGAACATGCAGCGATACCCTAACCAAAATTCTGTCGGCGAAAAGAGCGAAGGTTGGCAAAGTACTAGTAGTCCGGCAGACTCGGGCGACGGTCCCGTTTGGAAGAACAGCAGGAGTGGTAGGCGCACGCAACCTTGCGAGCCTTGGCTGTCGATCTTATATTTAAAAAGGCGCGTTCAGCGCGAGAGAGTTAGGAGGTCATTATGCCAACGACAGTCGCTGCTCCAAAAAAGAAAGCTGCCAAGAAAGATGCTCCGGCAAAGCAGGAAGATTTCTTGCCGCTGGAAGGTACAGATCACATTGAATTTTACGTCGGTAACGCCAAGCAGGCGGCGCATTTTTACCAGAGCGCGCTTGGTTTTCAGCCGGTGGCCTACAGTGGACCGGAAACCGGCGTGAGAGAGCGCGCCAGCTACGTGGTGCGGCAGAACAAAATCACGTTTGTTCTGACCACGCCGATTCGGACGAAGCATTCAATCGCCGATCATATTCATCAACATGGCGACGGCGTGAAAGTCGTCGCATTGAAAGTAAGGGACGCGACCTCGGCATGGAAGGAGACCACGAAGCGCGGCGGCAAAAGTTTCATGGAGCCGAAAACGCTGACAGACAAGCAAGGGAAAGTCGTTCTCAGCGGTATCCATACTTACGGCGAAGTCGTGCATGTATTTGTGGAGCGCGATGATTACACCGGGCCGTTCATGCCGGGTTTTGTGAAGTGGGAACCTTCGTTCCGGGCGCCGGAGACCGGATTGCAGTACGTGGACCACTGCGTCGGCAACGTCGGATGGAACCAGATGAACCCGTGGGTCAAGTTTTACGAAGAGGTAATGGGTTTCCGCAATATTCTCACGTTCGATGACAAAGACATTTCCACCGAATACTCGGCGTTGATGAGCAAGGTGATGAGCAATGGCAACGGCTTCGTGAAATTTCCGATTAACGAGCCGGCGGAAGGAAAAAAGAAATCGCAGGTCGAAGAATACCTCGAGTTTTACGACGGCGAAGGCGTCCAGCATATCGCCATGGCCACAAATAACATCATCGAAACAGTGACCGCGCTGCAGCAGCGTGGACTTGAGTTCCTGAAGGTTCCTTCGAGTTACTATGACACGTTGCTCGATCGCGTCGGTCACATCGACGAAGAACTCAACGCGTTAAAGCGGCTCGGGATTTTGGCCGATCGCGATGACGAAGGTTATCTGCTGCAAATCTTCAGCAAGCCGGTGGAAGATCGCCCGACACTATTTTTCGAAATCATTCAGCGCAAAGGCGCGAAGAGTTTTGGCAAAGGAAATTTCAAGGCGCTGTTCGAAGCGATAGAGCGCGAACAAGCCGCACGAGGCAATTTATAGCGATGTGTCTTGTTGGGCGAAGCAAACATCTCAGATTAGTCAGAGATTCTTCTCCCGCGACTGCGGGATCAGAATGACAGAACAACGAGGAGGATTCGACAATGCCGTATTACCGAAAACTTGGCGAGATGCCACGGAAGCATCATATCTGGTTTCACCGCGATGGCGCCGGACCCGGCTACAAAAACGAAGGAATCTATTACGAGCACGTGTTCACGACCCAGGGATTCGACGAAGCGTTCTCCATCTGTTATCACCTGCGCCCGCCCACGCGCGTCCGCAACGTAAAGCTGCTCAAGTGCGACGAGCTGAAAAAAGTTACAGACAGCCCGTTGCGTCATCATCATCTGAAAACGGCGAACATTCCGCGCAAAGGCGATCTCTACACCGGCCGGATTCCGATTTTGTTCAATCAGGACGTGATCGCGTATCGCGCGCGGCCGGTAAAAGCTTACGATAAATTCGAGTACTATCGCAACGGCGGCGCCGACGAGATCATTTTTGTGTTCAAGGGCGGCGGCACACTCGAATCGGTTTTCGGCAAGCAACGCTACCGCGCCGAGGACTACATCGTGATTCCGCGGGGGATCACTTACAAGCTCGTGCCCGACAAAGTTGAGGACGAAGATTATTTGATTCTGGAATCTGTCGGACCGGTGCGCATTCCGCAGCGCTATTTAAATCACGAGGGCCAGATTAAAATGGGCGCGCCCTATTCGGAGCGCGATCTGCACGGACCAACCGAGATTAATGCCATCGACAAAGAAGGCGACACCGAGATTTTGGTGAAAGACGGTCCGCGCTGGACGGTCGTGACGATGGCTCATCATCCATTCGATGTCGTCGGTTGGGATGGATACGTTTATCCGTTCACATTTAACGCGCAGGACTTCGAGCCAATCACCGGCACGGTGCACCAGCCGCCGCCGATCCATCAGACATTCGAGATTCGTGGCTACGTGGTGTGCACGTTTGCGCCGCGCATGCTCGATACGCACCCCGAGGCTGTGAAAATCCCATGGGTGCACGACAACGTCGAAGCCGACGAAGTTTTATTTTACGTGCGCGGAAATTTCGGGTCGAGACGCGGAATTGAGCCCGCCTCGCTCACGTTGCATCCCCGCGGGATTCCGCACGGGCCGCATCCGGGCACGATCATGGCTAGCAAGAATGCCATGCGCACTGAAGAGTTAGCCGTGATGTTCGATACGCAGCACACTCTCGAGCTAACCGAGCAAGCTGTCGCGCTCGACGATCCGAAATATCCGCAAAGCTGGCTCGATTAACAAGGAGCGGCGATCTCTAGTTCGCCGTTTTTCACTTATGATTCAGCGCCGCAATTCTGATCTTGATCTTGGCGAGCGATTCACCCGCGAGAGTAATCGCTTAGCAGAAAAGGACCTGGACCGAATTGCCAAAGCCTATCGCGAACTGCTTCAAGCAGTCGGCGAAGATCTCGATCGCGAAGGCCTGCGACGCACCTCGGATCGCGCCGCGCGAGCCTTGGAATTTCTTACGCAAGGTTACCGGCAGGACCTCGACGAGGTCATTAACGATGCCGTCTTTGAGTCGGACGCGAGCGAGATTATTTTGGTCAAAGACATTGAGTTGTATTCATTGTGCGAGCACCATCTTCTTCCTTTCATCGGACGCGCGCACGTGGCCTACCTTCCGAATGGAAAGGTGATCGGTCTCTCCAAGGTCGCGCGCATTGTTGATGTTTTCGCGCGCCGATTGCAGCTCCAGGAAAATCTTACCACTCAGATTGCTGAGTCGCTCATGAGATGCCTCGAACCTTCTGGAGTGGCCGTTGTGGTAGAGGCGAAACATCTCTGCATGATGATGCGCGGCGTTGAAAAACAGAACTCGGTGATGAAGACCTCGTGCCTCCTCGGTGTTTTCAAAGAGGACGCGCGAACACGCTCCGAATTCCTCTCGTTGCTGAAAGATTAGGTGTGGAGTGCGGCGACATGTCGCCGCTTTCCGAAGCGCGATCGCGCTTTATTTGCGCGCTGATTTGTAGTGTGTTTGGTCTTTTATGTTCCTAACGGTTAGTAAGCGCCTCGAGTTCTCTGCTTCTCGGCGTTTATCCGTTCAGGATTGGAGCAACGACGAAAATAGGGCCGCTTTCGGCTCGGAAACAAATGCGCGCTATGGAAGCGGTCGCAATTACATCGCCTATTTCGTTTTCACTGGACCTGTCGACTCGACAACGGGAATGCTGATCAACATCAGCGAAATCAAAGAGCGCGCGGGCAAAATTGTCCGCGACCGTTTCGACCACAAATTCCTCAACGAGGACAATCCTTCTTTCCGTGACGTGCCGCCGACGGCGGAGAACATCGCACGGCAACTGTACGTCGATGTCGCACCGCTCTTTCCCGATGTCGAAGCAAAACTGTGCGCTTGTCATCTGACCGAGTCGCCCCAACGCAGCGCCACGTATTATGCGAGCGAGGTGAACGAGGCGAACTTCTGGTTCGAATTTTCAGCTGCGCGCAAGACAATGTCGCCCCGGCTGAGCGCCGAGGACAATGCGCGGTTGTTTGGGTCGGCGACTTCAACGCACGGACACAACTATCGCGCGCGTCTGACTTTTCGTTCGCAATCCCGCGACTGCCGGAATGGGAAAGACCCGTTGGTTCGCTATGACGGAATCGATGCTTGTATGCGCGCGTTGCGCGCCGAACTCGATTATCGCTATCTCAATGAGGAGGTCGTTGGACTGAAGGATCGTCCCATTACGACCGAGAGTTTGACGCAATACATATACGACCGCGTGAAGAACGCGATGCCAGTGCACCGCGTTCGTTTGCACGAGCGGAACGATTTTTTCGCTGAAGCGTGGGCAGACAATGTCATTTTCCTTGGATTACAGGTGCCGTTCCATGCTGCGCATCGACTGCATGCAGCCACGCTGTCCGAAACCGAGAATTCGAAATTGTACGGCAAGTGCAACAATCGCCTTGGGCACGGTCACGGTTATCTGACGGAAGCGACAGTGGGCGGCGAATACGATGTGCGCAGCGGCACGCTCTACGACTTTGTGGCGTTGAAGAACGCGACAGAAAAATCGCTTGAACCATGGCGAGATCGCCATCTCGATCTCGAAACGGAAGACTTTCGCGACACGCCTTCGACCGGAGAAAATATCGTCCGGGCGTTATGGCCGACAATTGATAATCGCGTCGGACAACGGCTGGTTCGCCTACGTTTGTGGGAAACGGCGAATAACCGGTTTACGTTGCGCAGAACGTAATAACGCAATTTCGAAAGCGTCGCGAGACCACGTACGCACTCTTGTCAAAAATGTGCTGTAGTGTGCGCTGTCCTCAGCGGAGAATTGTCCAAGATTTCAAAGACCGGGGTGGGTGCGCAGCTGATCATAATTCGGCGTTGGACGTTGAGCGTTGAACGTTAGACGTTTGCAGCGAGCAAAGATGAAACGCTATCTCATCACCGGTGCCAGCCGCGGTATTGGTCGCGCGATATCGCAGAAACTAGCCGCGAAAGACGTGGAGTTGCTTTTGCACGGGCGCGACACGGTTGCTCTGGCGCAGACGCGAAAAGCCGTCGAATCGCAGTGCGCGAAAGTAGCATTGTTAATTCATGATCTGGCGATTGCCGCTGGGGTGTCTGACTTAATCACCAAAATCGGCAATGAGCCAATCCACTTGCTGGTAAACAATGCCGGCGTCGCCGTGGTGAAACCGTTCACGGAGATCACCCCAATTGAATGGGAACAAACCGTCGGCGTGAACATCACTGCGCCGTTCATGCTCACGCAGCATTTCGCGCCGCGAATGCCGCCGGGATCGAGCATCGTGAACATTCTCTCCGTTGCAGCCAAAAGGGGATTTCCCAACTGGAGCGCATATTGCATGAGCAAGTTTGCGCTTGAAGGCTTCTCGCAATGCGTGCGCGACGAATTGCGCGACCGAAAAATTCGCGTGATCAATGTTTATCCCGCGGCAACCGACACTGAGATCTGGGATCGCGTGGAAGGCGAATGGCCACGCCACAAAATGATGACTGCGATGCAAGTATCGGAAGCGGTCGCCTTCGTCCTGGCGCGCCCGACCGACACGCTGGTAGAAAACATCACGCTCTCGAGTCTCGCTGGAAATATTTGATTGATTGCGCGAGGTTGCATCTAACGCTGCGACATAAAGAGTCCCATGATTGAAATTCCGCCGAGCGAAGCCGTTCGGACCGAAATCGAGCCTCACCTTCGCCTGGCGATTGCGCATGTCTTGTTCATGGACGTGGTTGGCTACTCGAAGTTGCTCGTCAACGAACAGCGAGAAGTCATCGAGGAACTCAACCGGATCGTACGAACAACCGCGCAGTTCCGTAAAAGTGAAGCGGCTGGCAAACTGATTCGGATTCCGGCAGGCGATGGAATGGCTCTTGTGTTCTTCGAGAGTCCGGAAGAACCGGCGCGGTGCGCGTTAGAGATAGCACAAGCGCTGCACAATCATCCCCGTCTTAAGCTCCGCATGGGCATTCACAGCGGTCCCGTTAACCAGATCACCGATGTTAACGACAGACCAAATGTCGCCGGAGTCGGCATCAATGTTGCGCAACGCGTAATGGATTGCGGCGATGCAGACCATATACTGTTAACAAAACGTGTAGCGGAAGACCTGGCGCAGGATAATCAATGGGCAGCCCATCTTCATGAGCTTGGAGATGTTGAGCTGAAACACGGCGTAAAAATCGGGATTGTTAATCTCTGGACCGGCACAGCCGGAAATAGTCAACGACCTCGCTCGATAAGAGAGCCGAGGCAGAAGCAAACTAAACTGAGGGGCGCATTTTCAGTCACAAACTTTTTAGGAAGAAAATCAAAGGAACGGCGCTCCGGAAGAAATCTGGAGGATTACGACTTCTATCCCTTCGCGATTAATCGCGACAACGTGCCGGAGTTTAGTTTGAAGGATTTCCGACTGGGGATGCACTATTTCCTGAAGAACGAAGATCACACGGCCGCACGCCAGCTCATATTCATTGGCGAACAAAACAATGTGCGAAAAAAACTCGAGCCGGCTGAGCAACAGGTTTACGAGTGCTTCTTCGAAAAATACGACGGTCGGGAAATCGCCGATGACACCAATGAATTCCTGGAAAACTACGCGCGCATTGTGCGCCTGATCGGGAAATCTTTTCCGAATACCGGAATCGAAATCTTGCTGCACAATCTGGCCGATCCAGCGCACTCGCTCACGGTGCTGGAGAACGATGCCACCGGCAGAAATTTAGGAGCCGGTGCTACTAACTTGCTGGTCGATTTGAAGCGTCGGCAGCTCTTTGATGAGGACAAATTGAATTATGAGCTGAACATCGGCGCGCGAAAGTTCAAGTGCACGACGATCCCAATCAAACGAAAAGAATTCGGAATCGTGGGCGCGATCTGTATCAACATCGATGCGAATTTCATCACCGAGGAAGTGCTGCAAGATCGGCAGCGAATCGAAACGTGGTTCCGGAATTTTCTTCGCACCGACATGCAGCTCGACGAAAACATTCTCAGCAAGGACGAATACACCAAGGCGCTCAAAGGCAAACGCCATTTCAAAGACGAAGCGTTTTGACTGTAGCCGCCGCCCTGCAGGCGGCGCCAATCCTGCGCTTCGCACAGCGGAAGCGGCTACACCTATTTCGGCGAGGCGTGCAACGCCGCCTGATATTCCGGTTTCTTGTGATACTCGACCAGGCGAAAGCCCCAGCTGATCAGCGTGGAGAGGTCTTTAGTCTTCGCCTTTTTTTCGTTCAGGAATTTTTCGATTTTCGCTTTCAGCTCCGGCTGTTGATCAGTCGTGTCGAGGATTTCGAAAATTTCCATCGACAACAACCAGTCTTCCGAATGTTCGGCCTGCTGCGTTTCCCAGATTTCGCCGAGCCGTTCGTAACCCGTTTTGCTCTCGCGGATCTTGCGCACCTGCGCGTACAGATTCTCCAGGCGTTTTCGTTTTTCCGTCGAAGGAACTTTGATGGTGCGCTCCTTTGGTACCAGCGCCACCTGGTTGTACGCGTCTTTGTCTGCCGCGCCGTTAAAAACGGAGCTGATTCGTTCGCCGACTGCCATGTCGTATGTCCCCCAATCTGGATCGAACAAGACGCGGTCGCCGTATTTCGCAGTACAGTTTGAGAATGTGATCAGCAGCAATTTGCCATCGCGGCGCAGGATTTTCTCGACCCTGCCTGAAACCACGATGCCGCTGACGAACTCGAGCTTTGCCTTTTTGGCCTCAACGATTCCGAGCGCGTGCAGTTGGTCGTTGGTGAGCGACTCCGGTGTTGTAGATGCTTGTTTCCATTTCCCGATCGGCGAACCAAACCCGTCCTTGTGATAACTGATACCGTGACCTTCGAGTTCTTTGTCGTGGAAGGCGAGCGCGGTCTTGCCAGTTGTCCGCAGATAAACCGGGAAATTTTCTTCGTCCGTGATGACTTCGGTGAAAACCCCGCTGACCTGTAGGCCAGATGAATATTCACAGGTGGCGACGTTCTTGCATTCGATCGCCTTATTGACGCCTTCGAGCCCGCCAACCATAAACGCCATCTTGCTTGCAAATTCCTCCAGCACATCCTTGAGGTGCTGAAAATCGCGGCAGACGAAAAGCTGCGGCTGTTTAGTGGTGATATCGAACGGCTGATTCATCGCGTCGATGGAGTAGGGGATCTTCTTCACTGCCGGCTCAAGGCATGAGACCGATTCGCCAATCGATGAAAGCAATCCCGCGCCGTAAATCTTTGGATTCTCAACTGTGCGGATGAGCCCGTATTCGACTGTCCACCAATGCAAGCGCGAGAGCAGCGCCATTTCCGAAGGTTCTCCCAGAGTTTTTTGTCGATGTTCGACCAGCTTGGTTGCTTCCTCGACTTCTTTCGGGTTGGCGTTTGGCCGCTCCTTTAAGATCGATAAATGGCGGATAGCTTGGTACAGCTCGAAATCTTTCTTGGACGACATCGCTTTCGCGCCGACTTCGCCAAAGCGTTGCAAATAATTTGAATATTCGCGATCGACGATGATCGGCGCGTGACCTGCGGCCTCATGCACGATATCCGGCGCAGGCGTGTATTCGATGTGATGGACCTGGCGCATGTCGCATGCGATCACCAGAACTTTGTAGGCTTGAAATTCCATGAAGGCGGCCGGCGGAATAAACCCGTCCACGGCCACGGCGCCCCAGTCGATTTTCGCCAGAATATCGTTCATCTCTTCGATACGCGGGATTCTCTCGAATGAGATCCCGGTGTTGAGCAGGCCCTGGAAATAAACTTTATGCGCGTACTCCCTGAGAAAAAAAATGTTCTGGCGCATGATGAATCGCCAGACCGCATGATCTACCGGCGTGTAATCGTCGTAACGCTGATCGACAGCGAATTGAAGCAAATGTTTAGGGCAACTGGCGACTGCCGCGTTGTCGTAGCTGATACCGCCTTGGGCTTTCATCGGGGCACCTCCTCCTTGGGCGAATATAATTTATGGCCCGTTTGCCGAGCGGGCAAGAATGATTCCGTGACGCAGACAATCTTGTCCGCGCAATCTCAAGGAACGGGCGATCTTCAGCTGGCCCAGCGGCGAACTAGAGACCGCCGCTCCTTGTAGCAACGGTGCTCACAGAGCACCACTACAGTTTCCGTCGAGCTCGTATGAGGCGTTTCGCAATCCAAACGATCGCAATCAACGCAATCACCCACGGTGCGAGGAACGCGATCGCCACACCGATCATGCGGAGGCTCCACATGATTGCGCCGGCGCTTTGTGCCAGCGTCCGTCGCAGCGTCGCGAGCAAACCGCTGTCGTGCGAAACGATGTTGCCGTGACTGTAAATCTGGATCGAGACGTCAGCTGGCGCGTTTGCTTCATCGATCTGCGTGCCCGTGCGATCCTGGCGCTGCACACTGACGTTCTCGACTTTGCCCAGCGCGTTGAGCGATTGCATCAGCGCCAGGTAATTTTTCATCGGCACGCGTATTGAAACGTTGGCGAATTCGCGTCCATCCGGATCACGATTAAACGTCGAATTGCGAACGCGTCCGCCTTGTTTCTCAACCACGCCTCCAAGCTCCTTGGCCTTTTCGTCCACTGACGAGGTGCGAATGCGCAGGCTTGTTTGCTGAAATGCTTGCTCCTGTTCCTCACGCGAGATGGTGATGTTGAGTTCCACCTTGTCCCGTTTGGTTTTTGCATTTTCCGACATCCCCGTGCCGCCTTGAGCAATGCGTTCGCTCTGTGTTTGGAAATTTTCGACGCGCCCGAAACCTTTGATGCGGCTGACCACGCTGTCGCTTTCTTCCGGCGCGATCAACATGCTCATTGTTGCGGAGATGCGTCCAGAGTAGTCACGATTCAACTGCGCGTTCGTGATTTGGACCTTTTCAGACGCGAGAGCTTTGATGTCGCCGTAAATCTTCTCTACGTCAGGCGCGTAAAGCGCGAGTTGCGAACGCTCCTTTAGTAGGAACGCCGCCGGTTCTTCCATGTCTTTCTCGGCGAGCGAAATCGTCACCGTGGCGAACTGCACCTGGGAGTCCCAATACTTCAGTTCGCCCTGCATCTTCTCGATCTCTTCGCGGACGCGGCCGAGTTCCTTTTCGACTTGCAGCAAATCGGAGACTTTGCCCGTCTTCGTTTTCAGCATGTCGATCAACCGCTGTTCCATCACGTGCGCGTTCTTCAAGCGCGCGTCGGTGTCGAAGTACGCTTTCGTGACGTCTTCAGTGCCCAGTGTCCGGTTCTTTAATTCGCCAAGGCCGTGAATTTTTTGCAGGAACCGATCCAGGTTTTCGGGAAGAACTTTGACGATAACCTGGCCACGCAATTTTCCATTAGCCTGTTTCTGCGACTCGGTCGTTGCCACGTATCCGCGTTCTTCATTTGCGAGCGCAGTGATCTTTTGCACCGCATCGTCAAAGCTGACGATCTCCAATTCTACAGTTGCGTTTCGAATGAGTTTGCGATTAGCCACCTCCGGGGCAGGCGTTTCCGCTGGTTTGGGTGCCACTTCTTCAGCGCTTGGAATATCGGATCCCGTAACGATTGTTCGTTCGGCTTGAGCAATGCTTTCCGTTTTGTCCTTGGCTTCAGCTGCCGGCAGCGCCGGTGGCGGCGGTTCTGGGAGGGCCAGGTTCTGTGATCGTCCAGCGTCGGCTTCGGCTGATCGTGCCAAAACTCCGGCTTGAGCAGGTCGGGGAGCAGCAGCCTGCAATCGCTGTTCGGCGAATTGGGCTCTGGTGTACTCTCCGCGACCGGGCACTGGCGTCACACCTTCGCTTGTGATCATCCGCCCGAGTTGCACAAGGCCGAGCAGCACAGCGGCAACCGCTGTGATTTGCGCGGAGTGCAAGCGCATCACATCGACAAACAACTTTATGAATCCGCTTCTGTGCGGGAAGCGCTTGCGAAAACCAGCCAGCATTCGTTGTTCAAAAGCCGAGTCAGGTTTTTCCTGCGCGAGAGTTTCTTCGAGAATTTTGTTCATACTTTTGGTTTCCTGGTGAGCTCTTCGGCATCCAGCGCATTCGACGAGATGTGCATGAAGCGCGTCTTGTTCGGCGTCTGAGAGGTCGCCGTGAAGATTCGCAGCGAGCCAGTTGTCGATTTCGTTGTGAATGGTCGCCATACCGTTTAGTCCGTTGAAGTAAGGGCGAGGCGAAGTCGTTTCCGCATCGAAGCCAGTGCGCGCCCGAGAATTCCGCGCAGCGCGCCGTTTGTCAGACCCAACGTGTTTTCGATTGTGCGATAATCCATCTCTTCGAAGTAACGAAGTGTAAGCGCTGCTCGATGAAGCTCCGGCAAAGTTGCGAGCGCGGAATGCAGCTGTTGGTCCAAAGCCGGTGAGTCGATTGCTTCCGTTTCGCTTATTTGAATTGTTTCGGCCGGTAAAGGAATAGTCCGGCGCCTTCGCAAGAGGTCATGCGCGCGGTGTCTTGCGATTGTTGCCAGCCACGCGGGAAATTTCTCGGGGTCGCGAACACGCCAGCGCGTCTTCCAGGCTTTGACCAGCGCGTCCTGCACAACGTCTTCGGCTTCCTCGCGGTTTTGCAGAATGCCGTAGGCGATGGCGAAAAGAGTTCGACTGTGCGTGCGAATAATCATTTCAAATGCCTCTCGATCGCCGTGGATGGCCGCCTGGTACTGTTCGCGTTGACTGGCATCCATTTGTGTCGATCTACAGCCTAGACGTTTGAGCATGCGATTCCGCGCGAAATTTTTCTGTAGCCGCCGTCTATGACCGTCGAAACAAGGAAGGGCCGTTTAGAATCCGCCCCTGGGTGGGCGGACTAGAGACCGCCGCTCCTTGAGGGGTCGGGCGCCCATTGTACGGGGCGTTAGAAAATGATCACTGTATTCCCGGTGCTCACGAGATCTTTTACGCGTGCGGCGTCCCAGTTGGCGAGGCGAATGCAGCCGTGGCTGGCGGCACGGCCAATGGTTTCCGGATTATTCGTGCCGTGAATACCGATGCCGGGCTTGTTTAAGCCCATCCAGAGAACGCCGACCAGATTATTCGGGCCGGGCGGCAGGTTGTAAAAGTTTTCGGTGCGCACGCCATAGTTGAGCATCCCTTCGTCGTAGCGGAACCATGGCCAAACGGTTGCGCCAAGAATTTTCCAAGTGCCCACCGGCGCTGGCAAGGTCTTCGATCCCGGTGTGATCGGGAACACGCAAACGAGCTGATCTTGATCGAAGACCTCCAACAGGTGCTCGAACGTATCGACGAAAACTTTCCGCGACGCGAAGGCTGGATTTTCAGGAAGTTTTCCCTCGGTGAATTTTTCTACTTCAAAGGGCAAGACATTCGGAACTTTCAAAGTGTCGCCGGGCTGAAGGTGTTCCCAGTTCTTCCCCGGGTTGAGTTTCTGAATGTAAGCCTCTGCAGAATGAAACCGCTCGGCTACGAACTCCAACAGCGACGTGTAAGGAAGCCATTTCAATTTGGCTTGCTCGGCGTGGCTGCCCGGCACATCGCCAATCTGTTTCAAGTCTTCTTCTTTGATTGTGTAGGTCGTGTAAGTCACTGGAACTTGATCAAGCATCCACTGATCGACCGCGCCGGTCTTCGGCATCGCATGCGCGTGCTTGTATGAAATGAGCGCCTTCCGAAAGAATTCGCCCATTTTGCCGTCGATCTTGCCCGGCCCGAAATCGCTGTTGTCCAAAAAAATCTGCAACCGAGTAGCGGTCTCCTCGTCGTAGTTCGGCAGCGCGACCGGGTAAACTCGCGGCGGCGGCGTACTTTTTTCCTGTGCGAGTGCGGTGAGCGATGACACGCTGATTACAACACTGAGAAAAACGAATCTCATTGGCGGAAGTAATGCGCTGTGAATCCGACGCGTGCAAACGCGCTCAACAATCGGACTGTAGCGTGCGTTGTCCTCAACGCACGACCCCATGCCGATACGTGCCGGAAAGTCCGCTGAGGACAGATACACTACAGCATTGGTCGCAGCACGACGCTGCATTCGGCTGGCAAAACCCATTGCTCCTGAGCGACAACTGCCATACGATCTGCTCCGCCGTAACGCAGCGAGTCGCTCGTCCAAATTGTTTCCCATCTGCAACTCGATGGCGACGCAAGTAAAGGTTCTGAAGCAGGGCGTAACACCTGTCTCTCTCCTAGATTTACCAACATCAAGCGATCATCATTTTCTTTTGAAAAGTATCTGAGGACGAAGCTCGCCGGCCCGAGCAGCGCACCATCGATTCCGCCGGACCTCTGCTGCCGAAGCCGCGAATCTTCGCGTCGCAATTTCAAAAGATCGATGTGCAGATTGTAAAGCTCGCGATTCTTCTCGCGGTCGGAGAAATCCAGTTTGCAGCGAGCGAACACCTCCGGATCATCCGGCGCCGGCAAGCTCCTCAATGCTTCTTCCTCGCTCAACGACAAAAACGGCGCCAGCCATTCAGCCCGACCTTTTCGGGTCGCGTCGCGGACAAAGGCATCGCCTACGTCCGCGAAAAACATGAACGGGCTGTCCGCGCCGAATTCTTGTCCCTGAAACAGCAACGGCGTCCACGGACCGAGCAAAAGAAGAGCGGTCATGGCGCGGTAGCGCCCGGGCGACGTTTGAAAGCGCAACCGCTGCCCTGGTCCAGTATTCGCCATCTGATCGTGATTTTCGAGGAAGCAAATGAAAGCCTCCGGAGAAATCCCGAAGCTCGGCGTTCCTCGCAACGCTTTTCGCCATGAGAGCGCCTGGCCCTGATACAGAAAGCCATATTTCGTTGCGGAAATAAATTCCTGCGGCACTCCGCGGTAATCGCTGTAGTAAGCTTCGTTGCGACCAGTCAGCGCCACCACGGCGCTGTGATGAAAATCGTCGTTCCACATCCCGTCCAAATCATCGCCGCCTTCGGTTAGCGGCCAGGCCATCTTCGCTTCCTGAAGATCGTTCTCGGCGATTAGAAGGATTGAGCGCGAGCCGGCCGCTTCGCGCGCTGCGCACCCAACCGCGCCGACGATGTATTCAGTCGATTGGTCGCGGATGGCGTGTGTGGCGTCGAAACGGAATCCATCGAAATGAAATTCCTCAATCCAGTACCGGCCATTCGTGATGAAAAACTCCCGGACGGGCCCCGAATTGGGTCCATCAAAGTTAATGGCATTACCCCATTCGTTTTCCTTTTCGCGAACCAAATAATCGTCGGAAAATATCCCGAGATAATTTCCGTCGGGCCCGAAGTGGTTGTAAACGACATCAAGAATCACAGCGAGGCCTAACGAGTGGGCGCGATCGATGAACGTCCTTAAATCGTCCGGCGTTCCGTAGAGATGCGAAGGCGCGAAAAGATCGACCCCGTCGTAACCCCAGCCAAATTTCCCCGGAAACTCCGTGACCGGCATCATCTCGATCACAGTAATTCCGATGCGTGCCAGCTCCGCCAATTGCTCCGTCGCGGCGCGCCACGTTCCTTCCTTCGTAAATGTGCCGATGTGCATTTCGTAGATGATTTGGCCCTTTAATCTGACGCCCGGCCAATTTGTGTCCGCCCACTGGAACTGGCGCGGATCGACTACGCAAGAGACACCGTGCGGTCCTTCCGGCTGAAAGCGCGACGCCGGATCGGGATAAAAGTTTTCTCTCGCATTTACTCGAAACCGGTAACGGCTGCCCGCGCCGACGTTGGCGGCGCCCGAAAAATAACCACGTGCTTCCGAGGTTAACGGATACACGACTGGCTCGGAGGCAGCGCCATCTTCCAGAACGAGATCAATCTCTCGCGCCTTCGGTGCCCAAAGCCGAAAATGCGTCTGGTCGTTGCCAATTACTTCGGCGCCGATGGGGTAGTGGCGTTTTATTTCCGACACGGACACTAACATGGCGCTGTCAGCTTGCTAAACAACCATGCGGTGGGGCTGTAGGGTGCCCTGTCCCCAGCGCATCTTCGCGGCGCACCCTATTTTCCGCTGAGGACAACGGACTCTACAGTGCGGCGGGCTTGATTGGATTCGCGAAACCCGCTCAGAATGGCGCTCATGAACGGAACCGAACCAAACATCGAAATCTTCAAACCGTTTGGGGACGCGTTTGAGTTGATGAAGAAAATTTTGTTTCAGCCGTTCGATTTCAAAAAATGGCTCGCCATCGGGTTCGCAGCATTTCTCGCCGGTCATTTTGGCGGAGTCGGATTTAGTTTTCCGACAAACTTCGGCAACGTTAGGCAGCCGCGTGCCACGCAAAATATCAATCTGCTCGAGCGGTGGAAGCCGTGGCTGCCGGTGATCATCATTGGCTTTGTCATATTCGTTCTTGCGCTGGTCATTGTGCTGACGTGGTTGAAGTCGCGCGGCAGCTTCATCTTCACCGATTGCGTCGTGCGAAATCACGGCGCCATCGTCGCACCGTGGCGCGAGTATCGCACGGAGGGGAACAGCTATTTCGTATTTCAGCTTCTTGTGCTGTTCGTGGCGATGGCGGCGGTCGTCGTCCTTGCGAGCGTTCTTGTATTGCTAGGTGTTTTGGCCAGTGAACCTCGCGGGCCAAGTGGAATGGTAATTGCCGCTTTACTCATACCCCTCTTCATTTGCTGGATCGCGTTCAGCATTCTCATCAATCTAATCTTTCTTTTCATGGCGCCCGTGATGTATCGGCAGCGGTGCCCCGCGCTGGATGCGGCGAGGCAGGTACTTCGATTAATTTTCGCTAATCCCGCGCCATTCATCCTGTTTTGTCTTTTCGGAATCGTGGTCGTTCTGGCGATGCTCGTTATCGGTTGCGTCGTGACGTGCGTCACTTGCTGCATCGGCGCATTGCCCTACTTGGGAACGGTAATCCTGCTGCCAGTTTTTGTTACTCTGCATTCCTTCTCGCTTTTGTTTTTGCGGCAGTTCGGCCCCGAATACGATGTGTGGGCGAGTTTCATCCCATCGGAGTTTCGTCCTGTTTTATTGCCACTGCCTACGCCGCCGGAACCGCCCTTGCCTCCGGCCGGGTGAGACGAAGCGCGAAAGTCAGTGATCAAAGGTCAAAGGCCGGATAGCAGCGATCGGAAAAGTCTGGACGAACAGTCCGCGCTCGGCCTAAGACTGAGTTAGACCTCGGAAATTAGACCAGCGAACTGAGGTCGGAGGTTTAGGTACATGGGAATCACAAGGGAACTCACGTTTATTACAGTGTTAGCGGCAGCGCCGGTTTTACTAACCTTCACGGCGGAATCTGCCCCGTCCACGATGAAAGCAATTGTCATTCACGAGTATGGCGGCCCGGAGGTTTTGAAGTATGAAGATTTGCCACGCCCAGAGCCGAAGGAAGACCAGATCCTGGTTCGCGTGATGGCAGCCGGTGTGAATCCTGTGGATGGGATGATCCGATCGGGGATGTTTGCCAAAAATGGAAAGGGTGTATTTCCGATGGTTCTGGGCGGTGACATTGCGGGAGTCGCCGAGAAGGTGGAAAGCAAGGTCACGAAATTCAAGACAGGCGATCCTGTGTTCGCGTACGTCAGCCTGGATAGCGGTGGCGGTTATGCGCAATACGCGGTCGTGCCGGAGCGCGACGCAGCTCCGAAACCGAAGTCGCTTACATACGTTGACGCCGCAGCGGTGCCGATCGTCGCTTTGACAGCGTGGCAAGCATTAATCGACACCGCGAAACTGAACGCGGACCAGACCGTGCTGATTCACGGCGGATCGGGCGGCGTAGGAAGTTTCGCAATCCAAATTGCCAAGGCACGTGGCGCGAAAGTGATCGCCACAGCATCGACTCGAAATCAGAACCTGCTGACCCAACTCGGCGCGGATGTCGCAGTCGATTACACAAAGCAAAGATTCGAAGACGTCGCGAAGGATGTCGATGTGGTGCTCGATTCG